>OCTA010001028.1_pt1 | contig 25993 bp, 19 predicted proteins | sample 1538991 | NCBI WGS metagenome assembly OCTA01 (sample SAMEA3539302, study PRJEB22396) | soil metagenome | biome: tundra; feature: field; material: soil | place: USA | collected 2010-05 | depth 0.15 m | reverse complement strand
ATTTCAATAATGGGTAAGACGATTGTTTAACTAATTGTTGACCATTGAAATACTCTTGGTAATTGTCTTAAGAGTTTTATCAGTATAAGAATAGTTTGCTATTTCCAGACGTGTATGTAATGCGAGTTTTTCCATAATATTATGGATATGACTCTTAACGGTATAAGTTGAAATACGGATTTTTTGACCAATCTCTTTGTTGCTCATTCCATCACCAAGGAATTGAATAACTTCCCGCTCTCGCTTTGTCATCCGGACTGCTTCTTTCAACTTGGGTTTGCCTTCCCTTACTGCATGATCAACAATCTGGGAAAAAAGGGAATCAACTAAGAGAGGTGGAAGAACTGTTGATCCTTCAGATACTGTTCGTATCGTGATTAGAAAATCATTAAGCGATGCGTCCTTAAGTATGAAACCATCTGCGCCTGCTTTTACATACTGAAGTATATCAGCCTGTACAGGTGCAAGATCCATAACTATGATCTTTGCCTGAGGGAATTCTTTTTTTACAATTTCTACAACATGTAAACTGTTTTGACTTCGTAATCCCAAATCTAAAAGAACTACATTTGGTTTTAACTGTTGGATCTTTGCCAGTGAGTTCTTTCCGTCTCCGGATGCAGCAATGATAACAATATCCTTATGAAATTTAAGAATTGAAAAAATGCCATCTCGGAGAAGTCGGTTATCCTCTATGAGTAACAATCTGATTTTTTTCATGGTCAAATCTCAATTAAAAGGAGTTGTTGTTGAAGATACTCCTTATTCGTTTTATATTAATGTTCTTAGCTAATACCTATAATCAAAATACTTCTAAGTAAGATTTAAATTCAATCGACCAAAAGGATGAAAAAGGAACTACATCTTTAGAGTGAAATATTCACTTGAGCATCAATTAAAAATCGAGCCTGCTTATCTCAACCACATCAAGAAATACCGATAAAGCGAGTCCACCACCTCCGACCCTAACATCGAGGGGAGAATTAACACCAAAAGTTCCTATACCAAGATTAACCGGAAACCTATATCCTGATATTTCGTCCATATAATAAAATCTTATCATAGCACTATAGCTGCTGTAATTTAAAGTATCTTTTGACCGTGAATCGAATAAAACTTTAGGTAACCCGAGAGAAAAACCTATTTCATTCCTGGGGCCTTTCACACGGAAATAGCGGGAGTATGAATTGGCCTTATCGTAACCTCCAATTTTTATGGTGTAATCAGGTTCGATTTTGATCTTTATAATAGCCCAATCAGGCAGGGAGTCCACATGTATCCGTACTTGTAAAAATTCTTCAGATTGAATTGCTGCATAAGGACCGTAAGCTGAGCGGTATTGAATTAACATGGCATGATCCCGGTTCGGGTCTGTGAAAGCGATAATTATTCGCTTATTACTTCCTTATTTCTTTTAATTCAAATTCAATGGTTCCGTATCCTAAGATATTCCTCAGAGTTCCCATCAACCCACCGCCCTCAATTATTATTTTTGCTTTTATTAACCCGATACCCTCTACATACCATTCGGTAACTCTATTTTTAGCATCTGAAGAACCTTCAACAACTGATTCTAATTTTATTGCTTCGAATGTTCCTGCTTTAGTTATAACAGATTCTTTATTAAGGGCTTTTCCGGTAACTTTCACTTTGCAAGTAACTCCATCTGAATATTCCTCGCCTTCCCATTCCCAGGCCATACCCGGTGACAATGGGAGAGGAAATCGTAACAAAGGTTTATTATATGTAAACGTTCCTTCTTTTTTTATAAATAGAAATATATTTAAGAGCTGATATGTTTCTTTTACATAAACGCCGTCTTCTTTTATTATCAAAGTCTGTCTATATTTAAATTTATCTGCTTTACTGGAACTGATAGTAAATTCACCATCTTTGAGGTATTTAGTAATACTTTCCCCGAATGTTGATTCATAAACTAATGTTATATTGTTAACTGGGAAGTATGAACTTGAGTTTATTACGGTTGTTTTTTTGCCTGATGAAGAGAAAGCAGCTAATAAAAGAATCAGTGGAATGAAATAAGTAAATTTATTTTTCATGTTAATAAATTTCCCCAATTTAATGATGTATTTTCAATCTGCCGAATCATTTGTCTGTATCAGATTTTTCCTTTAGCCGGGTCTTAGACACAGCGGCCATAATACCCATACCAATTATGATAATAACACCAATAATAATCCAAATTGGCGGAGCACCCAATTTATTAGCTGTCCACGCTAATCCGCATGTTACAAGTACAATTCCTATTAAATATATTGCAAAATTAGACATCTGTATTTTCCTATTATTGTTAGATCATATTTAAATCCAACGGAACATTATTTTAGCAGTATTAACGTCATTTATGTATTCGAGTAATACTTATATAAAAAAGTTATAATAATGAGTGATGGAATACAATCGGACTAAGGGATGAAAAAGGGACTACATAGGTTCTAATCGGTACCATTATAATTACCGGTTATTTTTTGTCTTTTTCATTGCCATTACCTTTTCCATTACCTATGCTTTTGACATTGCCTCTACCATTACTAATACTTTTAACATTACCTTTACCATTACCTATGCTTTTAACATTGCCATTACCATTGCCTATCCTTTTAACATTGCCATTACCATTGCCTATCCTTTTAACATTGCCATTACCATTGCCTATCCTTTTAACATTGCCATTACCATTGCCTATCCTTTTAACATTGCCATTACCATTGCCTATCCTTTTAACATTGCTATTACCATTACCTATGTTTTTAACATTACCTTGATTTTGTTTTTGTTGTTGAACCCATGTGTTATGCTGGGGATGATTTTTGTTCACAAAATATTTTGATTCTTTGCTGTCGCGGATTGGCTGCTGATCATGACGCCCTTTAAATGAGGCATATTTTTGTCTGTAGGTTTGGTCTCTTAGCCACGGTTGCTGCTCATTTATTACTACTTTATGAGAATTATATAAGTCAAAATTACCAAAACGTGAAGGCAATGATGATCTGTAAATCCAGCGCCCTCCTTCATAATAATAAAAACGATGTTGAGGAACATAGTAGTAAACATCAATATCCGGCAAATAATAATATTCAACATAATCATAACCGGTGGGACCCCAAACTGGTTGACTATCCAGGTTCATATTGAGATTAACATTTATTTGTGCATTTAAAGCACTCGACAAGAACAATGCAACGATAATTACAAATAAATATCGCATAGTATTTATCCTTTTTTATGCAACTGTATTATTCAATTACCTTGATACACACAGCTATTGTTTAACTAATTATAGAAGCGGCTTTAATTCTGCCGCTTCTATATTTATTACTATTTAACTTTATTGAGTCTACTTGTTATCTTTTGAAATCACTTTTATTTCAACTCTTCTGTTCATAGATCTTCCTTCAGGAGTTTCGTTTGTAGCGATTGGATCGGCTTTGCCATATCCAACTACTTTCAAATTATGTCTTTCAACGCCTTTACCAACAAGGTAGTCTACAACTGCTTGAGCTCTCCGTTTTGAAAGTTTGATATTATAATTAACTGAACCGATTCCATCGGTATATCCACCTATTTCCCATTTGTAATCATGGTGTTTCATCATGGTACTTACAAGACTGTCAAGAACCGCATAAGCGTTAGGCAGTAGCACTGACTTATTAAATTCGAAATTAGCATCGCCGCTAAGTACCACGGACTCAATTTCAGCCGGCTGTACAATAATCACGGTTTCTTTCTTAATTGGACATCCATCAGCATCTACCTGGACACCAATTGGTGTATTGGGACATTTATCAAGATAGTCCGGAACACCGTCACCATCAGAATCAAGCGGACAGCCGTTCGCATCTACTTTAACTCCGGTTGGTGTGTTTGGGCATTTATCTAAATAATCGGGTACACCGTCACCGTCAGAATCAAGCGGGCAGCCGTCTGCATCTACCTTAACTCCGGTTGGTGTGTTTGGGCATTTGTCAAGATAATCAGGGACACCGTCGCCATCAGAATCAAGCGGGCAGCCGTTCTCATCTACTTTAACTCCTAAAGGAGTGTTTGGACACATATCTCTGGAATCGGGGACACCATCATTGTCTGAGTCTTTGTTTCTGCCAATGTAAAAAGTTAAACCTAAAGTCGCAGTGTATAGCAAATCATTATTGGAACCCGCAACTATGTCATCCAGATAATCCTTCTTTCCTACTATTACTCCACCGGCGAAATTAACACTGATGTGTTTCGAAACCATAACGCGCAATCCTATGTCGCCGTTAAAAGCCATCATAAATTTATTATAACCTCCCCTAACATTATTCGGCAACTGATTTCCGTTTCCATCCTTCGGATCAAACCAAATGTTGGAAAGTCCTAAACCTACCCATGGGTATACTGCATCTTTAAGAGAAAGGGCATAAATTGCTCCGCCCCCCAGCAAATTAATTTTTGTTGAAAATTCATCTGTTGGATTCCATGAACCTACTGGAGCACCTTTCCCGGAAATAAATCCTGTCTGTCCAAAAATTCTTAATCCGAAATTACCAGTTCCGTGAGAAGGGAAATAGTATTCCAGGGAGGCTTTACCTGCCCAATTAATTTTCATCGTTTGATAATCAGTATAGGGCACAGTTATTCCGCCTTCACCGGTAATACCGACTACATTGGACATTGAGTTTAGCATTGAGGGATGAACCGGTTCCTGGGCCCACGTGAACTGGGCAATTCCCAAAAGCATCAGAAGTAACCATGTAAATAGCTTCATTTTAGATTCCTTTTATTATTAATAAATTATGTGCTATTGTTTTCTTTCAATTAAAGAAATTATAAATTAAGTTTTATGATCAATTAGTATCCGTTAATTAACTGTTAATAAACTACTTAGAAGTTATGAAAGAGTATATCGGGCAAAGGGATGAAAAAGGAACTACATCTTTTGGATGGGTCAGTCTTCTTAAAAACCCCAGAGGAGCCAACTGTCTTTTGCTTTCTTCATAAGTATCTTAAATCCGGCTGAACCTTCTTTCAAATTAACAAAAGTCGAATCAAAATTATTCGCAAAGCTTATTTTTGTATCATCCATTAGATTCTTTAATCCAAATAAGCCTTGTTTTAGATTAACTATAGAAGAATCAAAATTTTGCGCCAGGGAATGATCCATTAATAATCTTCCGATTGTTCCTTTTCCTGATTGTATATTGCTCGTAATTGAAGACAAATTGGTGGTGATATTTGATGCATTATCGATAGTCCTTTTTAATGATGACATAACATCGTCCATATCAATTGGCTGAACTGTTTCAACCATATCGTTGTTCTCTATCTCCTTTTTTCCGCCTGTCCCGGGAATTATTATTAAAATTTTATTTCCCATAAGTCCTTCCGAACCAATACTTGCAAGTGCATCTTTCTTTATAAATTTTCGTGTGCTTTCATCAATTAGTATTTCTACTTTAACGGAAGTATCACTAACTATCCTAATATTATCAACAGTTCCAACATTTACACCTGAGAACCGTACGTTACTTCCTGCCTGAAGCCCTGCAACATCTTTAAATACTCCGTTTAGTCGAAAAGTACTTCTGAATAATTGCTGCCTCTCGCCAATAAAATATATTCCTAAAATTAGTACCAATATACCAAGGGAAGTAAATATTCCCAGTTTGATTTTATTGCTTGTGTTTTTTTTCATTTGATCTACTCTGATAATTTATCTGATGTATTATTCAAAAAATGATCGTATCCATGCATCTGCTGAATTCTTGAGATCGGTATATGAACCTTCTGCAGCGCAAATTCCATCTTTGAGCACTATGATTCGATTTGCGATGAGCTTAGTGCATCCAATATCGTGTGTGATTATTATGGAAGAAGTATTATATTTTTTTTGAACTTCCAGGATGAGATGGCTTATTTCTTTTGATGTTATAGGATCCAGCCCGGTTGTCGGTTCGTCATAAAGCATTATCTCAGGTTTTAAAATCAATGTTCTGGCTAAACCTAGCCTTTTTCGCATGCCGCCGGAGAGCTCAGAGGGCCACAAATCAATTGTATCAGCAAGTCCTACATTAAGTAAAGCTTCTTTTACCAGTGAGTTCATTTCATCCTTAGGTATTGTATGTAATTGTCTTCTGAGCGGAAATTCAAGATTTTCTCTCACTGTCATGGAATCATATAAGGCACCGCTTTGAAAAAGGAAACCTATCTTTTTACGTATTTCAATCTGCTCATTATCCTTGAGTTGAGAAATATTTTGTCCAAGTATAACAAGTTTACCTTCATCAATTTCAACTAATCCTACTATTGATTTAATGAGAACTGATTTACCAGTTCCGGATTTTCCAAGTATTACAAGGTTTTCTCCTTTATTTATAACCAAATTAATATCCCGTAAGACATGATTATTTCCAAAAGATTTATTAAGATGTTCCATCTCAACGACAACAATATCGTTTTGCCTTTTTTCCTTTTCAGCTTTTATAGAGGTTGCATTAATTGTCATTCTTCTTATCACACGATTTAGTTTTGAAACAAACTTGTAATTTGTACCGCTATCATATCTATTATAAAAACCATTAAAGATGCGAAAACTACGGCTGAGTTAGCCGCTTTTCCCACTCCTTCAGTCCCCTTATATGAATTATATCCCTTATAGCTTCCTATAAGTCCAATTGCAAATCCAAAGAAAATAGTTTTGATGAAAGCCGGGGCCAGATCACCAAATTCCAGACTTTGAAATATCTGCGAAAAAAACAAGTAGGTGCTGACATTTCCTTTTAAGTTAACGCCGACAAATGATCCTAACAAACCAATAGCATCAGAAAAAATTATCAATATTGGAAGCATAATTGTTGCAGATAGAACCCTGGTGACAACAAGGTATTTAAATGGATTAGTGCATGATACCTTCATTGCATCAATTTGTTCGGTTACATTCATTGATGCAAGTTCTGCTCCAATTCCCGACCCAACTTTTCCGGCGAAGATTAATGCGGTTATAACCGGACCTATTTCCCGTATAATTGAAACCGCCACCATTGCGGGTAACCATGATTCTGCTCCAAATTTTGCTAAAGTGGGTCTTGACTGAATAGTAAGCACAAGCCCAATTATAAAGCCTGTAATACCTATTAAAGGAAGAGACTTGTAACCGATAAGAAAAGATTGCTTCATCAACTCATTAAATTCATATGGCGGTTTAAATACTTCTTTGAAAAAGCGCCAGGTAAAACTTGTAAGCGAAGCTACTTCTAAAAAGAATTTAGTAAATACTGAATCAGAAATAGGCTCTGAAAAACTTTCCGGTATGGTTTCTGCTACCAGGTGTTCATTTGGGGAGTTCTCTAAAATTGTATTTTCCATTTAATTTAGGTCTTTAACTATATAAAATTATTCTTTCGAATGACTTATGTTAGGGAGAAATTTAATTTTGCACAATAAGGCAAAGGGATGAAAAAGGAACTACATCATTTGGACAACCAAAACGCTATTGAAACTGAAAATATATCAAGGCAATGGCAGCAACGCTCATTAATAATAGCGTTAATGATCCAAGAACATTTGACCATCTCTTATTGGTAAATTCCCCCATTACTTTTTTGTTGTTACAAATGTGCATAATTATGGCAATCATTACCGGTGCTGTTAAACCATACAAAACCGCTGTGTAAATGAGTGCTTTTATTGGGCTTATTCCAAGAAAGTCCAGAGATAATCCGACAATGAGCGACACAATCAGCGTTATGTAAAACCCTTTTGCTTCGTGAAATTTTTTATCTAATCCTTGTTTCCAATTAAAAGTTTCAGCTAAAATATAGGAAAGACAGCCAGCCAAAACGGGTATTGCTAAAAATCCTGTACCGATTATACCTATCGCGAAGAGTAAATAAGTAAATTTGCCTGTCAATGGTTCTAATGCTTTTGCGGCTTGTCCTACAGTATCAATTTGTCTTATACCTGCCTTATACAATACAGCGCCCGTTGTAAGGATTATGAAAAACATAACAAGGTTTGAAAATAACATTCCGAAATCAACATCCATTTTCATGTTATTTAAAATTCTTTTATTTATTATGATTTTTTTATTATTATGTGAAATGTCTTCTGCTTCCATAGTCGCTTGCCAAAAAAACAGGTAGGGCGAAATAGTAGTACCGAGAATGGCAACAAGAATCCCCAAAAAAGTTTTGTTGAAATGAATCGTTGGAATAAAAGTACTGCTCATAACTTTCACCCAATCTGCATGCACCAGGAATGGAACAACAACGTACAAGAATAACGAAAGGCAAAGCCATTTTAATATAGCCGCAAGTTTTGTATAAGGAAATTTGATAATAAAAAAAATAAGTAGAGCAGTAATAATTATACTGAAAGCAAAAGTTGGAATTTGGGGTATTAGTAAATTGGCGACGGCTCCCATTCCCTGAATGTCTGACCCAATATTGAGTGTAATGGCGGGAAAACTGACCGCCGCCATTAAATATAAAATACTTTTGGGGTATTTCTTTTTAAGTGTTCCTGTTAATCCCTCTTGAGTTACCATACCTATTCGTGCGCACATCTCTTGTACAGCAGCCATTAATGGGAAAGTAATAATTGCAGTCCAAAGAGTTGCAAATCCAAAACCGGCGCCTGCCTGTGAATACGTTGCAATTCCTGAAGGATCATCATCGCTTGCACCTGTTATAAGCCCGGGACCTAGTACGCGCCAGTATTTTTTAATTCTTGCCGATAACATTGTAGATATATTCACAACAAACTCACAATGGCAACTACACCCGAGATAATTATTAATACGCCGGCAATTCTGTTTACCCACTTTAACCCCACTAAGTCTAGCTTTTTTCTAAAAAGTGTAACACCAGAGCTAAGTAATAAAAACCATAAACATGAACCAATAAAAACTCCTGCTACAAGGGCTGATGCAGAAAAATTACTGAGCCCATTTCCTAACCCAAGTGCTGCAAACACAGCAATAAAAGCAAAAATGGTTAATGGATTAGTAAGTGTGAGAAAAACAGTATAGAAGTATGATCCGAGCATTCTACTACTATGGATTTTAAACTTAGGATCTGTGGGTTGGGCACGAAATGTTCTTATACCAAGGAATAGAAGAAGTGCTCCTCCCACTAGTCGTATCCAAATTCGTTGGCTAACAAGTGTATTTGAAATCAATTTAAGTCCAAAGGCTGCAACACAACCGTATAGTAAATCTGCTGTTGCAGCTCCAAGACCTATAATTAGTCCGCGTAATCTTCCTTCAGTAAGTGTCTTGCGGATACACATAATACCGATGGGTCCAATTGGTACTGCCATCGCAAAACCAACAAAGATTCCCTTAAGAAAATCAGTAAATTCCATATAATAATCTTTCAACCATGATGTTTGTGAAAATTGAGATTAATAGTAAAGAGATAATCTCCTTTTTCATTTAGCGATACACTGGCACCAAAATAACTCATCTTACTTCGAAGATTTAATAATATCGTATCGTAATAATTCAGGTATTACAAGATCGACGATATCATTTTTAACTGCTGCCAAAGAATTTCCTTCTGGAGTATTACTTGTCGCTCCCCAAATTATTCGCTCTTTATCTCTAATAACCCAAACCTCTATCGCGCGGCGGTCAACTGTTGAAGAATCAACATATCCCGGATGCTCTACATCCCGATAATAGGTAGAATACATATTTCTAAAAGGATTGTACCTTAATTTTGATTCAGACGTAACATAACTCTCAACATAATGTGTTTCGGTTTCCTTTTGAAGAATACGTGTCACCAGGATTCCATCAAAATCGTTTTTCTGAACTGTCTCAATAACCTGATCTGTATCAGGTAATGCATCCGGGAACATTTTGTAAGATGAGGTTGCATTAACACCTTGTTTGGAAAGCTCGCTTACAAAAGCGTCTTCCCAAATCCGTCTCTGAACGGGATTTTTTCTAATAGCGATGATTAGTATCTTATTCAACGGAGATTCATGAAATGAAGGATCATTCCATTCATCTACAAGTATAGATGTTGAACAACTTTCTAATAGAATTATTGAACAACAAAATATTGCTGTAATAATTAATTTCTTATAGAGGTTCATAAGTGTTTCCTTAAATAAATGTAATTCATATAATGACTATTTTGATTGTATTAATTCAGAGCAATCCTGATAGATAATGGTAATGTAGGTGATATTCCTAATGTTGACTGGTTTTTCTCATGTTGATCTACAACCCAACTCGCTATAAAGTATCCGAACGCCGCACCCAGAAAATCATCAGATGTCCAGTGTTGATCCTGATAAACACGTGAAACTAATGTTAGCGCTGCTGGTAGGTAAGCCAATACTTTTAACCAGACTGGTTTAGCATTTCTAGACAGAACTGTGGATATGACAAATGCAACAGTACTATGCCCGCTTGGGTTTGAATGGTAGTCCTCGCTAAAAAGTGATGAGAATGGGTGAAATTCGGTAGGACCATCATTCAGATAAGGTCGCGCCCTTCCAATTGCCACCTTTAATACATAGTTAATTACTCCTGCATAAATAGAAGCCTGCCCGATCTCATACGCAATTTTTCTGGTTCCTATGTCATCTGCTATCAATGAATATATAGCATAACCACCAAAGAACACAACCGGCGAATAAAGTTCTCCGTACACTCTGCCCATTACAATTGGTGCGCTATAATAATATCTTTGATCTTTTAAAACTGCATTACGAACAGGCTTATCAGCAGTTTCTATAAGTAAAACTGTTCCTGCGCCTATCAAACCTACTTTGAGCCAATCACCCCCATCCCATTTACCCGGAGATTTGATAAAGTCAACTGTCTCCCTTCCGAACTGCGGAAAATCATATTTTAATGATGGTACCGGATTCTGTATTACTGGATTTTGTGCGAATAGGGAACATCCGCTTAGGATTGTTAAGATGAGAGTTAAATAAATTTTCTTCATTGTTGCATCCATTATTTAATTTATTTATTGGGCAAGAAATCTGCCAGATAAATAGTTAGAAAAATTTTCTGCTCTGTATGTACCTGATGATTGGCAGAAAAATTATGTAAATATCTATCTTCGTAATAAATTCTATGTTCAAATCCTATCCCGACATTATTAAAAAGATGAAATTCAATTCTGGGTTTGATAATGCCAACATTATTATCACCTGAATAACCCACATAAGTATGGATCCAATAATAATAACTTAACAAGGTTAAACTGAAAATCCCTCCTACATTAAGCGTAAGATCACATTTGAATTGAGCTCCTCCGCCAAAATTATAATCTCTTACCTGAGTAGTATCCGGCCCTTTCGCAGTTGAACTACCTGCGAAGGGTATGAAACCCAAATTTAGATTTGTATATACATTAGTTCCCTTCACAATGTTAAATTTCGTAACGGCACCACCGCCGAATGACATAGTTCCTAATTCAAAAACAGTGTTATCCCAATAATCAAAGTGTGAAAATATTCCGGCAAGTATTTCAGCATTCCCGACTTTTATATTTGTACCGGTTAGAATACCGTACCCGATTATGTTATCTACTACTTTTCTGCCAAGTCCGAAATTTATATCTGTCCGAAGTTGAAAGTAATCAAATGGTTTTCGGTCTCTTTTCTCAAATGGATTTCCATAATCAAAATCGGCGTTAAGGAATAATCCGGTATTTCCTGAACCGAAAGCTTGCTCATTATTACTTACAAGGGCTCCGGATGAAAGCACAATATCAAGAGGTTCTTTTTGATATACTTCTTCTGTATTGTGATTGAACATTTTGCCGGACATAAATCTGCTTAATGCTCTCCCTGGACTAATAATTAAAGCAACCAATTCTCTTCCCACTCTTTCTGTTCCGGTAGTTCTCTCATCAAGAACATTTGAACTTAGCCTGTAAAGTACTTCACCTCCAAACATTCCGCCAAGAGTTGTAACTATCACATCATTCCTCTCTGGTTTCCTCTCGGGTCCGCCATTTTCTCCAAATAGCTTCCACATATACGCCCCACCAAAAACAAAGATCGATGATTCCCAATAATCATATCCGTTCGAGCGGGCACTATTAAAATAACCTGCCCCAGTATAAGGATGCAGGAAAAAGTTATTGCCAAATCTATCCTGATCCCATTTCCATCCATTATTCCATGGAAATCCGGAGCGTATAAAAGTTCGATTCCATGAACTGAATCCCACTACGGCCCAATCAAAATTCATGATATAATGATCAAATAAATTTAACAGCGTATTTTGTATTACAACCTTAATAATCGGTTGCCAAAGGGGAGCCTGTTTGTTATAGATGGGATCATCATTAAGCAAACCACGATATTCATTATAAAGGTGTGCAGTTGAATCCTTAACTAAAATTTTCTTTGAGTTAGAATCAGGAGCAACAACATTCGACTTAATATTGGCATCATAAATATTATTCTTAAGCTTGTTTGTGTCCAGAATTTCTTTCTTCAGTTCGGATAGTGAATCCGGGTTGGCAGGATTAGAAGATGAATCAGAATAACTATAATCCTCACTCTTTAATATCAGCTGACTTAACAAAGCATTTTGGTCTATTAGTATCTTTTTATCAAACGCAGTTTTAAATTGTGCGTGAAGTAAAGTTGAAAACACAACTAAATAAACTAACGCATAAATAATTTTCATTTGCTTATCCTTCTAATTAAAGCCATTTATTGCCGGCTAATCTTTTTTAGCGAATAAATCCTTGATTGATTTTCCTACAACTTCCATATCATTATTAAAGACGCGTTTGAACTCTTCCCATTTATCTTTACTTTCAAACTTATACTCATTTATCTTATTCTTCAGATCGATATCTTTTTGCTCTAGTACTATCACTTCTTTGTCATATTTAGCTTTGACTTCTTTACTGGATGTTTTAATCTTAACTTTGAACTCACCGATTCTTTTTTCGTTAGCATTTATTTTTAATTCAGCATTGCTTTTGAATTCCTGCCAATCCTTATCAAATCCGGTTTTTGCCTTTTTCAAACCTGGATTTGCTTGTTTGTTAATATCTTGAAGATCTTTAACGATTTTATCCCGATTTATGTTGAAACCGGTTAAAATTGATCCTGCAATTAACACTGTTATTGTTAAGATTAAATATTTGATTTTCAAAATTTTCCTCTTTTTTATTTAGATATATTGTTATTAGTAGGCCGGAAATTAGTGCAGTGGCATCAAATTGACAGCCGACCTGACTTTTATAATCTCGAAATTATTTTTTGTAAATCTTCATCAGCCTTTCCAATGTGATCCTTCAACCTCCCTAATAGTTCTTCTTTCTTCTCTTTTGGGGACAATAAATTATTTAAATCAGTGAATTGTCTTTTGCGTTTGTCTGTACGTGAGTGCCAGTTCCCTTTAATTTTTAGTAAATTCATCTGATAACTCCTTTATTGCGTAATTGATATATGTCATTGAATTTTTTCTTAAATATGGTTGTATTATATGAAGGAATTTAGGCTTGTTCAATCGACCAAAGGGATGAAAAAAGAACTACATCCTTAGGTTGAACTTATTGTAGTTAATAAATGTTATGAATAATACTTACTAAATCTGTCCCACATTATTTTCTAAAGTGAATAAGATTATAACTTTTTCACAAAAAGGATGACTTTTTGTTCTTTATCAGTTATTTTTTTTGATAAGTTATTTAAATTGAATCTTTTTATTTTAAGAAGTTTGGCTGCCATTTTATAGCTAATCCTGTTGCTTCGGATGAAGAATATAATCCCAAGGAGATGTTATTGTCTTGAATACGATGAAATTCCGGGACTAAAATGCCGCATAATACTCCAACTCCAAAGCCTACCATTATATCGGTTGGGAAATGCGCAAGTGCTCTCAATCTAAAATATGACATGAAAAGAGGCGGGATTGCTGCTGCACCATAAATAAGATATTTATTCATACCTAGGTTCGGATGGTAATCACAAAATATCTTTGCGGTAAAAAAGGACGCTTCAGCGCAAGCTGCAACATGCCCGCTATAAAGTGAATTCCGGTTGTTGGGTTCCGTTCTTTTTCCAATATCAACGGTTGTGTAATATACAACAGGACGTAATCTATTTTGAAAAGTTGCTCCGAATGGGCTATAAAGATAAAAATTATTTGTAATTGCTTGGGTCTGCAAATACATAAGTAGCACGTCCAGCCAGTCTTGCCTGATACTCGGATCTAGTAGCGTGACAAATGGAAGAAAAACTATAACTGTTTGCAGCTGATTTGAAAGTTTTTCATAGTAATCCCTTTTCGAGGGGTCAAAATTCAAAGCCCAACTGTCAATTGGGCTGATATCATGTCTGTCTAAATTGTCTAATTCTCCTTGTGTTATCTGAGATTTGTTCGATATCCACGCTACTCCAATTGATTCTAACGTCAGTCCTCCTATTATTATACTACCTGTTACCCAATAATTAACATGATAAGGATGAAATGAAGAATCCCTTGATGAAAATTGTGGATACGCCTGATTAACTAAAAAGATACTGAAAATAGTAAGTATAATGAATTTGAGCCGATAGTTTTTTATCATTGCAATCTCGTATTGATTTATTAAAATAAATTTGACTATAAATATTGTTTCGCTGTCCTGGTAATTGTTGCAAAATATTAGAATTAGCTAAAACTTCAAGCTGTATGAGGAATTAAAAAATTAACATGAATATTTAGGGGTACCGAATATTTGGAAAAACAATCTTATACTTTGTTAAACTATGTATAGTGCTGTCTTAATCCAATCGATCAAAGGGATGAAAAAGGAACTACATCTTATGAGGGAGAGAATAAAGAAAATTATTCGTCTAATAAGCATCTATGTCATACTTGCGAGTCTCCACTTAAAAGTGGTTCCATTTTTTCTTTTATGAACATAGAATCCCAAATGGTCGTAATTCATTTTTAGGAGCTACCATTTATAGAGGGTTGCTTTATTACTTTTACTTCAACCCAATGTGTCTGATGGTCGTCAACAAGTGGAATATTATTATCATTATTCTTAACTCCATCTACTGTTACGCCCCGGTCCTCACTATTGTTTTGAAGTTGAATAATGGAAATGTCATACATTGTTTCCCTGTAATGGTAGTAAATTTTATAAATTCCCCAGTCAGCAGGAAGGCGCGGTTCAATATATAATTTGTTCACTTCTAATCTCATTCCAAGGAGTGATTCAGTTATTAGCTGATACATCCAGCCTGCGGATCCCGTGTACCATGTCCACCCGCCTCGTCCAATATGGGGCAACAGTGCATAAACGTCTGCCGCAACCACATAAGGTTCCACTTTATATGTAAGTATTTTTTCCAGGGAATTTCCATGATTTACAGGATTAATAATATTTAATAGTTCCCATGCATGTTTACTGTCTCCTAATTCAGCAAAAGCCATCGCAGCCCAGATTGCTGCATGTGTATATTGACCGCCATTCTCTCTTACACCGGGGACGTAACCCTTAATATACCCGGGATTTAAATTCGATTTATCGAATGGCGGATCTAATAGTTGAATCAGTGATTGTGTCCTGTGAACAAGACGTTTTTCCATCGAATCCATTGCTTTATGCGAACGAATTGAATCTCCCACACCGGAAAGTACAGACCAGCTTTGTGCAACAGAATCTATCTTGCATTCCTTGTTACTCTCAGATCCGAGTGGTGTACCATCATCAAAATAAGCCCGGCGGTACCACTTGCCATCCCAGCCGCTCTGTTCAATATTTCTACGCAATATGCTGGCTTCCTCCTGAAGTCGTTGAACTATTGGAATATCCCCCTGCATATTAGCTATCTTTGTGAATTGCAGCAGTACTTTATAAAGGAAAAATCCTAGCCAGATACTTTCTCCCTTACCTTCTTTGCCAACCATATTCATACCATCATTCCAGTCCCCCGTTCCAATTAACGGCAAACCGTGGACACCAAATTTTAGTCCTTCCAAAATAGCCCGCACACAGTGCTCGTACAAAGTGCCGATTTCTTCTGATCTGTTTGGAAGATCATAATACGAATCGTCTTCTGCGTTTACTGCGCGACCTTCCAGAAAATTTACTGGTTCACTCAGTATCCCAGTATCACCGGTGCTAAGTACATAACGGCTTGTTACCAATGGCAGCCAAAGATAATCATCCGAACAATGAGTCCGCACACCCCTGCCTTTTGGCGGATGCCACCAATGCTGTACATCTCCTTCCCTAAATTGGCGGCTTGCACAAAGAAGCAGATGTTTACGTATCAGACCCGGTTCGGTATGAATTAGTGACATTACATCCTGCAGCTGATCACGAAATCCAAAAGCTCCGCCTGATTGGTAGTATCCGCTCCTCCCCCAAATGCGGCATGCTAATGTTTGATATAAAAGCCACCCGTTCGCCATTATATTTAATGATGGATCAGGAGTTTCAATCTGTACTGCGCCAAGCGTGCGTTTCCAATATTGCCATATTGATTCTAATGCATTTCTTGCAGCTTCCATTCCTCGGAAACGTTGAACCAATTCTTTTGCCTGATTATAATCATTCCCCGTTCCCAATTTAAAGATTATTTCACGCTCTTGTCTATCTTCAATTTCAAATGGAATCTGGATAGCAGCACAAGGATCCAAAGCTGCCCCTGTTCTGCCGGAAAGATGTGTACGCATCATTGCTGCAGGTTTTTGAAGTGTGCCGTTGCGTCCAATAAATTCAGTGCGGTCGCAGGTAATTGTATGAATCTTATCATCCGTTTGAAAGAAAGTAATTCGTTTTGAAAACTCCGGATTATATGAGTTTCGTGCATAGATTGCCCCGTTGCTGGAATCATTTTCAGTAATAACGTGCATTAGTGTTTTCGGACGTAGATCGCCCAGGACAAATTCTATATATCCTGTAGCAGATAGTTGGCGCTTTCTGCCTGACTCATTTCGTATTTTCAATACTGAAAACTTTATCGCCGCATCTTTCTCCACATAAATCCATAGTTCAGTGCTGATTCCCCCTTCTGTATGTTCAAAAACGGTATAACCAAATCCATGACGGCTTATGTAAGTTCCCGTTCCTTTGCTGGGAAGTGGTGTGGGTGACCAGAAGTGCCCTGTTTCTTCATCTCGAATATAAAAAGCTTCTCCGCTTAAATCGCACACAGGATCATTATGCCATGGCGTAATCCGGAACTCGTGTGCATTCTCGCTCCATGTATAATTAGGTCCATTCTCTGAGACTATGGTTCCGAAGTTGGGATTTGCAATAACATTTACCCATGGTGCGGGAGTTACATGATTGTTTGAGGTCGTGATTATGTATTCACGCCCGTCTTGTGTAAAACCGCCATATCCATTGAAGAAGATTAGGTCATCACGGAGTATCAATGAATCTTCTTGTTTCGGGGCATGGTAAGTTCGGATACTCTTTAGGCGACGTACCGGCAATTGTGTTATAATACGATGATTTATTTGTGCTTCAAGAGTTCCGAGTTTATCAGATATGATAACACGTGCCACTGTTTGGATAAGAATTCTATCCTCATCTGAAATCTGATCACCTTGACGCAAAAAGATTCCTCCCGGGCGGTCAATATTGTTGGCTTCCACTCCAGAAGCAATTAATCTAATTATTTGTTCATGGAGTTGTTGTCTGTAACCTGCATGGTCTTCGTTCCAGATTACAAGATCAACCGAAAGCCCTTTTAAATGCCAGTAAGCATGTGCTTGTACAATTTGACGTACCAGTTCGATGTTAGCCTGATCTTCAATTCGCAAAAGAACTATTGGTAAATCGCCGGAAATAGAATATCCCCAAAGGCCGGACTGTCCTCTGCGATTCCTCATGATTAAACCCGGATCAGCGCGCAGGTAAGCATTTGAATAGATTACAGAATTTGCTAGTCGACCGTATAGTTGAGCATCTGCTTCGGTAGCATTGATTTGACGCAATACTACCTGACTATGTGTCCAGGCAAGTTCAAAAACACGATTAGCCAGATGCCTGTCCTGATATTTATCAATAAGTCTAATAGCTAATTCACGGTTTTCTCCAATTCCGGTGATCATATCTATTATTACCGTTTCTTCTGGCTCAATTACTAAATGATATTTAATTGCAACAATAGGGTCCAACACTGAACCCTGACTATTAGAGAGCGCGCTCGAATCTTTTACTGCATATGGAGCATTAATCGTTCCTCCACGCCCGATGAATTGCATTCGGTCTGTTTCAAAGGATATATCTCCTGCATTAACACCACGGATTACCATCATGTGTAACATCCACAATGTTTGTTCTTCTGGTGAGCGTGGTCTGCGGGTACAAAGTATTGCCTGTTGCTCTTTAAGGATCTCAGTCTGAACAAATAAATTGCTAAATGCCGGATGAAGCTCATCCTGGGCAGATGAGGCAAGTACCACTTCGGCAAAGCTTGTTACATCTACAGCCTTCCTCGTCCGTGAACTATTGGTCAGATGTATCCTGCGTAGTTCAATATCATCTTCCGGCGAAACCACAATTTCTGTATGAATATCAAAATTTTGATCCTGACGGCGGAATTCAGCATGCCCTTCCGAGAAAATTGCCTCATAATTTTTTGATCGTTTAAGTGTTGGTTGATATGCCGTTGACCATAATTCACCGCTGGCAGATTCATAAATATAGCAGAAGGTTCCCCAATTGTCGCAGGTACTGTCTTCACGCCACCTGGTGATAGCAATATCTTTCCATTTGCTGTAACCCCCGCCCGTATTTGTTACCATTACATTGTATCTGCCATTTGATAATAACTGCACTTCCGGAATTGCTATATCAGGGTTACTGATTTTACGTATCGGAGTAAAAGGAATTCCGGATCCGGTATATGAGTCCGATAGTCCCGAGCTTTGGGTATAGAATAATGTTGTCTTTGGAATTCTTTCCTGGAGAAGTAGCATGGTTGATTCAAATAAAGGATCTGACTCAAACCTTTTTTGCATCGGACGGTCAAGAATCAGATAAGCCAGCGAAAGAAGACTCATCCCCTGGTGGTGAACCATGAAAGTTTTTACTACAACAGTCGGTTGATCCCTTGGAAGTCTTGATTTTGTATAATCTACAGATTCATAGAAACCATATTTGCCTAATAACCCTTCCGACTCAAGCAATTGAAGGTTAATGCATGCTGCTTCAGGTTCAACCATAAGTGCAAGTGCCGATGCGTAGGGCGCAATTACAAGGTCCTCGGCAAGTCCTCGTTTAAGTCCCAATCCCGGAACTCCAAATGCCCGGTATTGATAATTTAGATTTACATCTACAGTGTTATAGCATGATTCAGATATTCCCCAGGGAACACCACGCTGGATTCCATATTCAATTTGTCTCTTTACGGCCGCTTTGTATGTCTGGTCAAGTAATGTGTTTTCATATGTCGGCATCACAAGAAGCGGCATCAGATACTCGAACATTGAGCCACTCCACGAAAGGAGAATTGGCTCGCCTCCTAAAGTTGTAAGTAGCCGCCCTAGGGCAAACCAACTCTCTTGTGGTAATTGTCCTTGTGCAATTGCTACGAAACTGCTTAGTCTTGATTCCGATGCGAGCAAATCATAATAGCTTGAGTCCTTTCGTTTTTCGTTTACATTGTATCCAACAGATAGAAGATGACGTGTCTTGTCATAAAGAAATCCATATTGCATATTGGAGAATTCGCCTGATTGTATTATAAGCTGATTGATTGCAGCAATCCTTTCATTAGCGTGTTTGCCTCCTTCAGTGATCAACAATCGAAGTTTATTTTGAAACTCTTTGTTCTCTGTAGTCTCCTCGGTTGAATCAAAATATTCTTTTAAAGGCAATAATTCTTTGGCAGTATTGGTTAGCTCGCGGAGCGTTGGTAATTTATCAGAAACGGAAGTGAGACCATTACTGTCCCTAGTTACAATATGACTTATCCAGGGGGTCAGGAATTTCAGCTCATTTAGGGTGTCTTGACACTGCAGAACAAGAGCATGCGCCCACAATTTAGCTTCATTTTCTGGTCCTTCACTAAAATTTGCCTCTGCATTAGTTGCGGTAGTTACTAGTTGGTTTAAACACAACCAGGTTGCCGAAAGGGTTGTTGGCGGAAAATTAACAGCGGTCTCCAGTTCCTCCTTTAGTTGGGCGAGTAAATCATGACCTTTTCCTTCAGAAGCATCTGTGAGAATTCTTAATGTATCGTTCATTCCTTCGAAAAATTGTGGCTCCACTATTTTATGGTCAGGAAGTGCCAGAATTCCCTGGCGCAGTGTAAGTAGGTGGGCTGCAAGATTTCCACTGTCAGCAGAAGATATATAAATAGGTCTGAGAGGCATTAATGTCTGAGTATCATACCAATTGAAGAAATGTCCCTGATACCTTTCTAAACTTTCCATTGTTAGAAATGTTTTCGAAGTCCGGTTTATAAGTTGTCCGCTGGATATGTAGCCAAAGTCATACGCAGATAAATTTGCAAGTAGAGCCATCCCAATATTAGTCGGCGAGGTACGGTGTGCTATAATTCCAACAGGATCTTCCTGGTAGTTATCAGCGGGGAGCCAATTATCTTTTTCGCTCACAAATGTCTCAAAGAATAACCATGTCTTCCTTGAAAGTTTCCGTAAAAATAATCTCTGTGAAACTGTTAATTTAGCTTTACGTTCTACAAGCGGCAAACTTATCCACCATGTTACTGCCGGAGCCACAACCCAGAGAAATATAATTGGAATAACTGTGATAGGTACAGCCTGCTTTGTAATCACGTAATAGATTATTGTACAAAAAGCTGTAACAGGGGAGACCCACATTGTTCTATATGATCTTGTAATTGTATTAAGATTTTTACGGATTTTAACATTGAACGGATTCCATTCGAGTAATCTTTTGTGTGAAATAAGCATCCGCCATAAAGTCCGGATTATAGCATCCTGACTAAAAAACGCCTCATAGGGGAGTGTAATAAGTGTAAATGCTGCCTGCGCGAAATGATCGCCCGCTGCACTTATTGAAGCAGCAATGTGCTGACGCCAAAACATATCTGATGGCTTATTAAAGAAATCGAAAATAGAAATAATTATTGAAGGGATCAGAATGATTCCTATTGTTGCCAAGGTCCAGAACATGGGTTGTTTCAGCACCATCCATCCGGTAAGAAACATTAATGTCAGTGCTATTGGGATTAAACTGCGCCGAAGATTATCGAATATTTTCCATCTCGACAATATTGAGAGAGGATTTCTTTGCAATTTGCCTTTAAGCCCTGGAACTATTGGCAGAAGCCAGCGTATCAATTGCCAATCTCCACGGATCCATCGGTGCCTGCGGTTTACATCAGTATTGTAACGGAATGGATATTCTTCAAATAACTGTACATCACTCAGAAGTCCTGCCCTTGCATAACACCCCTCGATAAGATCATGGCTCAGAATCAGGTTTTCAGGAAAGCGTCCATTTAACGTACGATGGAAAATGTCAACATCATAAATACCCTTTCCAATAAATGAACCTTCACTGAAAATGTCTTGATATACATCTGAAACAGTACGTGTGTAAGGATCAATGCCCGGTTGACTTCCGTACAATCGCGCATAATGTGAACGGTTTGTTCCTGGAAGGCTAACTGCTACTCGGGGCTGTAAGATGGTGTACCCCTCACTTACCCGTTGTTTTTTTTCATTGTAGCGAGCGCGATTAAGAGGGTGTGCTATGGCTCCGATTAATTGGCGTGCAGAATCACGGGGTAACTGTGTATCTGTGTCAAGAGTAATTATATACTTCACCGTTGATAAAATTTTGGTATTACCGATAATTAGAGAAAAACGGTTTTTTGATCCGGTACGCAATAAGGAATTCAATTCCTCAAGCTTTCCTCTCTTACGTTCGTAACCCATCCACATCCGTTCTTTAGGATTCCATTGCCGCGGACGGTGGAAAAGAAAGAATGTGTCGCTGTTTGACCCATTGTATTTTTCATTTAACTCCTCTATTTTCCTGCGAGCTAGTTGGACTAGTTGTTCATCACCGGGAAGGGTTTCTGTAAATGAATCTTTAAAATCAGTCAGAAGACCAAAATGAAGATATTCACCCCGGTTTGCCAGATAACGTATTTCCAGAGATTCTGTCAGTTCTTTAACGTTTCTATCATTTGTTAATATTGTTGGTATTACTACAAGAGTGCGTAATTCCGGTGGTATACCTTCTGAATAATCCATTCTTGGTAAAGATTCGGGTCTTGCCAGTAATGTCGATATCCAGTTTACAAGTGTAATAGTAAATTGGCTTGCACATAACAAAAAAAGTATCCCTGCGGCTCCCAATAGCCATACTGGCAATCCTATTGCACTGGCTTTGAATAGTAGGACAGCCGTTAAGATAACGGTAATCATTGTTATCGAACTAATATAAATCGACAATGGAAACCGGCTGCTCACTTTTCTCAAAGATGTTGAAAAAGAATGGTGTACTTTTACCATGTTCTCGAGTTGTTCCAGACCCTTATCGATAAGGTAAAAACCTACATGTGCTGATCTGTCCCCTCTCCCCTTTAAAACAGCACTATCCTGTGTTAGCTTTATTGCTCTCTGCGCAATATATTTTTCGGGCTGAGAACTTCTCTTAGCTATCTTCTCTATTATATGGCGATAACTGTCACGAGTGATAAAATCCATTTTGCCATAGGCTCCACCGGGATCTTTTCGCAGAATTTGTTCAACTATACTCATCCTTTCTACAAACTGTTTCCAGTCTGTCGACTCCAGGAATCTAAGACTACCGATACTGTTACTGACTGAAACCTGGTCGCCCGCTTGTTCTTGATTTCCAGACTGAACTAATTTTTCTATCGTCTGACCCGACTCAGATAACCTTTGCTCGATCCATGTTAAAGGCGATATAAGAAAATGGCTTAATCCCTGTAGCCTGCGAGTAAATTCCGATACAAACGCGCTAGTCATAGGCGGGTTAGTGCGTGCCATATCTGCAATTATCAGTATCAGACTCTTTGGATCTTTTTCTGCGACTTCTGTCATCTTGTCTGCCCATGAATCTGCCAGCTCACGGTCGATTCTACCTGAAGCTACTCGCAGAGCTACACGACGGAGATTCTCAATCAATGCGAGCCGAAGCATAGTTGGGATCGCCCATAACTCACCAATTTTTAGGGTAGCTATAGTCTGATAAGCTGTAACAAAACGGTTTAGGTTTTCCGGATCAACACGTCCATCTCCATGTGAAATAACTTCTTCTGCGATATAATAAACCCGCGGGAGTCCTTTTGACGGTCCATTTAACAGGTATGGCAATTCTTTGATATACCCTTTGGGTAAATGTCTCTTGCCTGTGCGGATTTGCTCTTCGATTAAATAAAAATTATCAAGCAGCCATTCACCGGCTGGTGTTATCTGATTGCCTGATTTAACTGTTTCAGTTAACAAATTGTTGACTTCAAGCAAAAATATTTCATTCTCAGCCAGCCTTACCAGAAGTTGCTGGTCCGCTGAATCGTAGGGACCTAAAGTATGTTTGTTAGCGAGGGTCTTGCCATGTTGTTCCATCTGATCGGCACTGAATAACTCCGAACGTAACGGCGATTCACCAGCAGCGAATTGTTTAGCAAGGAAACTCTCACTAAGCTGAACCTTAAGGCGTAACAAGGATTGATTAATCTTCGGGTTGATAATCTTCATCGTTTTCCATTGGAGATAATAAAGAAAATTTCTTCGTATCGTGTTTCAATCTGATTATAATACTCCTTATAAAATCTCATTTGATAAGACAAATTTTAAAACCAGGCATAATACTACAAAAGTTATTTTGGTAAGTAAATCCTCCAAAGGGATGAAAAAGGGACTACACATTTTGATGGAGATAAATTATGCTCCTCATTTGCAGAAGTAATTTACATACTAAAGACTGGCTCTCCTTTTATTCGGGTAGTAACAATTTTTTCATACTTAATATTCACAGTAAGTTCCGCCACATAATTATTTAGTTCTTGTACCCGTTGTTTTTATATTAACATCACCTTTTCTGCTTTTAGCCATTTTAGCTTTGTCCTGAACAAATCGTTCATTTCTCGCTTTTTCAATCCCAATAACTTTAAGCGCTTCTGATTCTTCTGCTGCAAATTCAGATTGCAGTAACACAATCTGAGCATCCATTGCTTCACGCTTACGCTCTAATCCAAATTGTTTCCGCCCGATTTCTTGTTGGCGCAGTAGTTGTTCAGCTTCGTCTTTGGTCTCCTGTGATAATCGTGCCGAACCTGTCAATACTCCTTCCGGACCAACATAGACATCAAGGAGTTCGATACCGTTATTTGTCAGCTTAAACTCGCGAATCTGATTTGAGTGAGCCATGCCGCGCGATTTTAGCACATATAATCCTCTGTTACGTTCACCTCCAATTTCAATATCACGCAGGAGGAGCCATGTATCGATCAAGGAGGAAACATAAACATCTGAAATTTCCATATATTCACCAGCAGAAGTGAGACTTGTAAAGAAGGCAGTACACCGTTTCATCTTTAAGAAATCGACGAGACGTAATAACATTGTTTTAACCTCTGTTTGATTATCTCCCATAACGAAAGCATTTATAGGATCGAGTATAACTACTAAAGGTTCAAATTGATTGATCAATTTGATACTCGTCGTAAGATGCGTTTCCAAACCATATAGAGTCGGGCGTGTTGCATGAAACTGAAGCAGACCTTTTTTTACCCAAGGATCCAAATTTATTCCAATTGAACACATATTTCGAATAAGCTGACCAGGGGATTCTTCGAAAGTAAAATAAAGAACGCGTTCATTTCTCTTACATGCCGATTCAACAAATTGAGCAGCTATGCTTGTTTTGCCCGTACCTGCTGTACCTGAGACAAGAACGGTACTGCCACGGAAATAACCCTTTCCTGAAAGCATTGTATCAAGACGCGGAATACCTGTAGAAATTCTCTCAGTCGATGTAAAGTAATTTAAACCCAAGGAAGTGACAGGTAAAACTGAGAAACCATCTTTATCAATCAAGAAAGGATACTCATTAGTACCATGGGTTGAACCACGATATTTTACTATACGCAGACGACGTATGGATGATTGGTCATTCACGCGATGATCGAGAAGAATAACACAATCGGAAACATACTCTTCCAAACCCTGACGAGTTAGGGAACCTTCGCCCCGCTCTGCAGTAATTATTGTTGTTATACCTTTCTTTTTCAGCCAACCCAATAACCGCTGAAGCTCGGCACGTAATATGTGCGGGTTAGGCAAACCTGAGAAGATGATTTCAATAGTATCCAGCACAACACGCTTTGCATTTATGTTTTCAATAGCATTGTGGATTCTAATAAACAATCCTTCCAAATCGTATTCACAGCTTTGTTTAATTTTAGACTGTTCAATACGGATATTCTCAAGCCAAATCTTTTTGCGTTTTACAAGACTTTCCAGATCAAACCCAAGCGAAGCGACGTTTGCAGTGAGTTCTTTTTCTGTTTCTTCGAAAGATATAAAGACACCTGGTTCATTATACTGAGTTGCTCCACGTACAAGAAACTCCATAGCAAAGAGGGTTTTTCCGCAACCGGCACCACCGCATACAAGTGTTGGTCTACCTTTAGGTAACCCACCACCCGTGATTTCGTCCAATCCATGAATACTAGTGGGGGATTTCGGTAGGACTTTACGTTGAAACTGTGCATCTTTTTTATTCATAATGTTTTATTTTCGGATATGTTTTAATAATTGTAATAAATTCTGTTATAAATCTTTTATACTAACACCATATGATCATCAGTCTGAAAACAACGCACGAATTTTAGAAAAGTCTGTCAACTAGTCAATAGTCCAAAGGGATGAAAAAGGAATTAAATCTTTAGAGTTAAAATCTGCTCATAGTGATTAAATATTTATTACAATATTTATTATTAATAATTATTTTTTTTCATCTCCAGTCCTTTTTTCATTATTATTTCTCCCATCTGATTTGGGTACAGTGTTTATAACCGGGCG
>OCTA010001025.1_pt1 | contig 26027 bp, 31 predicted proteins | sample 1538991 | NCBI WGS metagenome assembly OCTA01 (sample SAMEA3539302, study PRJEB22396) | soil metagenome | biome: tundra; feature: field; material: soil | place: USA | collected 2010-05 | depth 0.15 m | reverse complement strand
CGCCACGGTGCTCGACGCCGCCGCGATTTTCAACGCCGCCGTCGACGCCAAACCGTCGCCCACGGCGGGCCTGTGCATCCGCTCGGGCTGGCTGACGCTGCGAAAGCTGGCCGACTACTTCAAAGTTTCCTATCCGCTGCAACTGGACCGTACGGTGCCAATATCTATATCTCGAGAAGAGTTCGACCTGGTCCTGCTGCGCCTCGAGCGGGCTGGCGTGCCACTCCTCGCGGACCGCGAAGCGGCCTGGAGCGACTTCACGGGCTGGCGAATGAACTACGACGCCATCATCGAAGCCTTCTACCAACGCTTTAACTGCCCCAGAACCGATTGGCACAACGCGTCCGTTCAGCCGCTCTTTGGACCGTCGAACAAACGTGGTGCGTAGCGTCTCTCGATCCCCCGGGGTTCTTTCGTCGAGCATGCTTAAGATCCTCCGACCACTGAAGCGAAGTCTCGAGAACGAACCTCTACTTGGTTTTCGAGAACGTGGACGGGACCACGAGGTCGGACGGTGAACCGATCCACTCGATCTGTACGCCCGAAGGCGTGGCGACGCGCGCGATCGAGGAACGAATCGATCGAGAAAGAACCAGTGCATCGTCGCCGGACGTCCCCAAGGGGTTACTCCCGTGCTCGCCCAACACGACCGCGTACGTGGTGATGACCGTATTCATGATGTGATCTTGGACGGCCATCGCGTCACAGCCCCCGGCCGCGTTGGTGAAGCCCGACTTCACGCCGACGACGTTGCCTTCACCGACGAACGGCGTGTAGGACTGGACGACGCCGACCACCGGTAGAAAGACCTTCGTCAGCGTAACAATGCCTCGAACCACCGGCTCACTCGTCATCAGATCGGCGGCGAGAGTGGCCTGGTCCTGGGCGGTGGAGAGGTCGCCATTCGCAATGCCCGTGACGTCGACGTAGTGAGTGTGGCGCAGCCCTAGTGCCCGGGCGTCTTGGTTCATTGCCGCGACGAACGTTGCTTCGTGCATGCCCGTGAGCGCCACCATCAGTTGCGCGTAATCCCCGGCCGAGTGAACGAGCACTCCATTCAAGAGGACGCGTTCGCACAGCCTCATGCCTTCGACAATTGCGACGCTTGATTGACCGGTCGCGACGTCGTGGTCATAGATTCCGACGTCGCCCGTGCTCACCGTTAGGCACGGCCCGCTCTGTCCGGGACCCAGTGGAAATCTGTGGAGCACCACCCAGGTCGTCATCATTTTCGTGAGACTCGCGATCGGCACGCGGGGTTGAAAAGGAGAGGCCGCGGTAACGGACAGTTGCGGTACGGCCACCGCAGCGCTTCCCACGTTTGGCCACGACAGGCTCGGCCTCTTGGGAATCGTCGTGGTGGTCGTGGTGGTTGGACTGGTGGTCGTTGTCGTGGGGATCGTGGTCGTGGTCGAAGTGGTGGTGGTCGTTGTCGTGGGGATCGTGGTCGTGGTCGAAGTGGTGGTGGTCGTAGTCGTGGTTGTGGTGGGGGGCGACGTCGCGATCGCGGGACTCGCCACCAGGAAGAGTCCCGCCACAAAGCCGCAGATAACGGTCACGAGCAGTGGTATCCGGCGATTTCTCGAAAGAAGCGGCGGTCTCACTTCCTCAATTTACCTTGTCCGATGGGCCGCCTCTTGGAGAGGACGACGCCTTACGCCACGAAAATGAGAGCCACCATCCGGAAACCTTAGGAATCGACCGCCCGCGACGTCAGCGATGGCAACGATCGACTGGTGCCAAAGACGAGCCGCCGTAACGCAGAAGTAATCTGACGCCAAAGTAACCTTGACCTATGAATTCGAAGAGCCCTTGGGTCCCCTACCTGATGGCGGCGAGCACGATCGCCCTGGGAACAATGACGATGACCACGGCCGCCCAAGCCGCCAATCATCGCACGAGCGCCGTTCCCTACTCAATTCGACTCGAGGATCAGTTTCTCGCGACACTTCGATACCTGCCCGTCAACTTCAAGCCAACGGTTGGCAAAACAACGACGACGACCACGACGCCAACGTCGACGACGACCACGACCACGACAACCACGACTTCAGTAAGTTCAACCACGACGCCAACGTCGACGACGACCACGACCTCAACTCCCCCTACTACTACGACGACGTTGCCGAAAGCAAAGCGTACGAATCCAACGAAACTGCAAAAAGGAAGGTTCGTGTGGCAATTCGACTCGTTGCCGGCAGCCTTCAGAGCTCAGTGGCGAGTAGGCACGAACAACGTGATCCTTGAAGGCGCTCTCATGCGGTTTCAATCTGTTCACGGCTTTAGTGTGACGGGACAAATGAGCGGTGCCAACTGGAAAGCTCTCACGGACGCAGTACTCAAGAATCAGAGAGATCCAATGAGTTACAACGTCGTCTTAGTCAGCCAGGCACTTCCCCAGAGGATGAAACTCTACGAAAATGGAAGGGTGGCGTTGACCTCTCCGGTGAACACGGGCATAAGCGCCGCCCCGACGCAAAACGGAACGTTTCCGGTCTACCTGCGATACACGTCGACGACGATGTCGGGTACCAATCCCAACGGCACCTCGTACTCGGACTCGGGAATACCGTGGGTCTCGTACTTTAACGGAGGTGACGCGCTTCACGGCTTTATTCGTTCCTCTTACGGCTACCCGCAAAGCTTGGGTTGCGTCGAAATGACTTTCGCGAACGCGGCCAGCTTGTGGCCCCACACGCCCGTAGGAACGTTGGTGACCGTTCAATAGATTGAGATTTTCGGTTGAAACTTTTGTCCATCATCGTTAAAACACGTGCTCTACGCGAAACCGTTCGCACCCGTTGTTCGACCTCGCCGAAGAGGTGGTACAAGAAGCGTTCGTCATCGCTACCTAACGTTGGCCGCGCGACGGCTACCCTACCCACCCGCGTGCCTGGCTCGTCACGAGGGCAAGCCCTCGCGTCGTCGATCGACTTCGCCGAGATCACACGTTGCAAGTGAAAACGGCGCTACTCGCTGCGCCCGACGCTTTGGATAGCGACACCGACACGACGACCATCTCCGACGAGCGACTCGAGCTCATCTTTACTTGTTGTCACCCGTCGCTCAACACGGAGGCGCGCGGTGGTGTTGGTTTACGACGACGCCGAGCGACGGCTCTACGAACGTCGAATCGTCGAACTCGAATCGACCAGCGCGGTATCCGAGCGTGATCTCAACTTGACCCGCCAAACAGATGGGGACGTGCCGTAGTCAGGCGGTGATTGGCCTAGGTGCGAAGTGAGCGGGTAAAGCGCGTGGGCGACGTCAATTAATTCCTCGCAGCTGCGGGTCTATCACCGAGTAGCTCAGCGAGGTCGGTGACGACGACGTCGGCGCCGTGGGCGCGAAGTTCGTCGGCGTACTCGTGCGTGCCCGCGGTGTCGTGATGGTCAACGCCGACCACCAATCCAAAGTGCCCGGCTCGTCCCGCCTCGACCCCGGCCAATGCGTCCTCGATGACCACGGCCTTTATGGGTTCGACCCCAAGCTCCTTCGCACCCTCCAGATAACTGTCGGGCGCGGGCTTACCGGCGAGATGGTGTTCTTTGACCACGTGGCCGTCAATGAACGTGTCGAAGAGATCGATGATGCCCGCCGCCTTGAGCGCGGCCTTGGTATTTTGACTAGCCGAGACGACCGCAACCTTGATTCCAAGTGTGCGAAGCTCCTTCACGAGCGCTACCGCTCCGTCAAAAACGGCGACCCCTTTGGTTTTCATGACCTCGAGGACGAGGTCGTTCTTACGATTTCCTAAGCCTTCAACGGTGCGAGCGTCGGGCGGGTCCGTATCAACTCCTTCGGGAAGTTTAATTCCCCGTGCGGCGAGAAAGTTACGAACGCCGTCCTCTCGAGGCTCGCCGTCGACGTACTTTTCGTAGTCACCCTCCGCATCGAACGGCGCGTACGTTTTACCAGTGCGCTTTGTCTCTTCGACGAGAAACGCGTCGAAAGCTTCCTTCCACGCCTCGGCGTGCACCGAAGCAGTCTTGGTCAGCACTCCGTCCATGTCGAAGAGCCATGCGTCGTAGGCCTCGATGTTCACCGATGCGGGCGTCAGATCCCGCGCTGGCTTCTCACTCACGTCGTCACTCTTCGTATTCTTGCCAGGTGATAGCGCTACGGTGCACCGGCGCGCGCCCCGCGGGCTGGCTGGGCGTGGCGATTGGCGTTGGCAACACTTCGTTCTCGGTCGTGTCGCGTACCACGGGGTGATTCATCGACACGGAGATCGTCGTATCGAAGTGCATCAGATCAAGGGGCGCACCTTCTTTCAGCGTGTACGTGGTGGTTGCTGGCGTCGTTTCGACCCGGAGACGTCGGCCACGAAACATCACGTTGAACGCCAGTCGAGTGATGCCTTCGGGCAGCCGAGGAGCGAACTTGAGCGAGTTATTCCATTCGCGCATGCCGCCCAGACCGGCGACCAGGGCAATCCAGGTTCCGGCCAGCGAGGCAACGTGCAGACCATCACGAGTGTTGTGCTCGAGATCGTCCAGGTCCATGAAGGCCGCTTCAGCCAGGTAGTCGTGGGCCAGGCCGAGATAGCCAACCTCGGCCGCCATGACCGCCTGGATGCAGGCCGACAACGACGAGTCGCGCACGGTGAGTCGTTCGTAGTATTCGAAGTTGAGCTTTTTCTGCTCGGCCGTGAAGGCGTCGCCTCGTAGGTACATCGCCATCACCAAGTCGGCCTGTTTAACGACTTGTTTGCGGTACAAGTCAAAGTACGGAAAGTGCAAGAGCAACGGGTACTCTTCTTTGCTCGTCCCAGCAAAGTCCCAGAGTTGGTGTTCCGTGAACCGTTCGGACTGCGAGTGGACACCAAGGGTGTGATCGAAGGGAATGACCACGGACTCGGCCGCGGCTCGCCAGTCCGCAATCTCCTCGTCGTCGACGTTCAGTGGCCCGGCCGCTTCGGGGTTTCGTTCAACAATGTCGGCGGCGGCTCGCAGATTCCGCTGGGCCATGAGGTTGGTGTAAATATTGTTGTCGGCGACCGCGCTGTACTCGTTGGGGCCCGTCACTCCGTCGATTCGAAATCCCCCGTGAAGATCGAAGTGACCGAGAGAGCGCCAGAGCCGGGCGGTGTGGACGAGTAGCTCAAGAGCGACGTTGACTTCGAATGCTTCGTCGCCCGTGACGTGAAGGTATCGGATGACGGCGTCGGCAATGTCGGCGCCCACGTGAAACGCCGCCGTCCCCGCCGGCCAGTACGCCGAACACTCGGTTCCCGTGATCGTGCGCCACGGAAACGCCGCCCCCTTCAAACCCAACTGGTTCGCCCGATGGAGCGCCAGCGAGAGCGTGTCGTAGCGCCACGAGAGAGCGTGGGCCGTGACTTCGGGCATCGTGTAACTAAACACGGTGAGGACGTAGCTCTCGGTATCCCAAAATGAGTGCCCGGCGTAGCCCGTGCCCGTCAATCCCTTGGCGGCGATGGCCCGGCGCTCACTTCGAGCTCCCGATTGGAGCACGTGAAACAGTGAGAAGCGTGCCGCCTGTTGGATCTCGTCATCGCCATCGATCTCAACGTCGGCCCGCTTCCAGAAATCGTCCAAGTACTCTCGTTGCTCACTGAGCAGGCCGTCCCACCCGGTTTGGCGGGCCACGGTGAGCGCGGCGTCGACTTGGTCGCGCAGCGCCTCCTTGGATCGTTGCGCCGACCAACCGTAGGTGACGTACTTGACAATACGCAGACACTCCCCTGGTTCGAGCGCGACGGTCACCGTTACTCGACCGAGGTCGGCAAAACTCTCGGACGAAACTTGCGTGCCGGACGGCCCCTCCACCAGGTGATCCATGGCCGCGGCCATCGTCAACTTGCTGTACTTGGTGCGATGCACGAGTTCGGCCGAGGCCCCGTCGTTGGCGTGCATTCTCGAGCGCCACGGCGAGTTGAGCACTGACGAAACGCGCGGATCGCCAACCGCGGGAGGCGGCGACTCATTAGCGACCAGTTCAGACTGCACGACGAGGCGCACCGGGTCATCGATCGCTTCGACCTCGTAGTGGATGGCCGCCACCGAGCGTTGAACCAGCGACACGAGGCGCGTCGTGGTCACTCGAACTCTTCGATTGGACGGGGAGGTCCACTCGGCGCGACGATGCAGCACGCCAGCACGAAAATCGAGGAGGCGTTCGTGACTGTGCAGTTCGCCGTAGCGCACGTCGAACGGTTCGTCCTCGACGAGAAGACGAATCAGTTTGCCGTCGGTCACGTTGATCATGACTTGGTCACTGAGGGGGTACCCGTAGCCCCCTTCGGCGTACGGAAGTGGTCGTACTTCGTGGACGCCGTTCAGATAAGAGCCGGTGAGACCGTTCGGATCTCCTTCGTCGAGATTTCCGCGCCAACCAATATGCCCGTTCGACAGCGCAAACAGCGACTCGCTTTGCGCCAAGACGTCGAGATCCAGTTCAGTTTCGCGCAGACACCAAGGTTCGACCGGGAAGGCCGGGTGATCAATCATGACGTGGCGTCAGCGCAAAGCTCGTCAAGCCACTCAAATTCCTTGAACCGCCGAGCTGCGGAAGCTTCACCGGGTCCTCTAGCAGTTTGAAGATGACACCCGCCGGGACTTCGATCCTTCGAGATACTGAAACGGGTTGGTACTCACTATTTTCCAAAAGCAAACCTCCCGTCTCTTCGTAGAGTGTGGCGCGACGACGTCTCGTAGGCGGCAGATCATTCAGACCCGTAGGGCCTGCCCACTGCATTGTGAGCGAACTTCGTAACTCGAGATAGCAGGCGTGGCCTTTCGAGAGATCTCGCAGCTCATCCGAAGTCGTTAGAGGGTGAATCCGCCTTCGGGCGGAGTCTCGCCCTCTTTAGCGGCTTCGGTGTCGGGCTCGACTGAATCCGCTGCGTCGAGGGGACCGCTTTCGGTCTCGAGCTTCGTCAACTCGCCTACCAGTCGATCAATCTCACCGGAAGTATCGCCAGTAGCGCTTCCCGAGCGTTGCGCGTACACGGCCGCGCCCAGTTCGCGCAACAGACCGTCCGCGCGACGTTTCGCTTGCACGTCACCGATCTTGGACTGTCCCGCCTTGCCCGCTTCTTGAGCTTTCTGAGCGAGTTGAGCCGCCTGTGCCTTCATTTTGTCCATTAGAGCCATACTTCACCTGCTTTCTATCTAGAGTCGACCGAGGAGTCCCTGGCGCAATGGATTTGAATCACTCTGGTCCTGGTGCTCGTCATCTTCGAACTCGCGGTGCAACGTTGACTGAAGTATGACAGGTCCGTCACCTGAAAGGGTTACGAGATTGATACCGGAACCACCAAAGGCCGCCGTCATGATGGTTTGCGCGTTCAAGGCGCCCACGCGTTCAACGTTAAAGGCGACCGAATCCGCGAAGGCCACGACCGCCCCGCCGTGGACTTGAAGTTTCCCGCCGTAGTCGGAGGGATTGAGCTCGAGCAGACTGCCTCCGCCGCCGAGGACTACGGTGCCGGTCCCGGTGAAGTGCTCGAATATGTAGCCATTGCGTGAACGACGACCGAGATTGAATCCCGTGAAGTCGATGTCGTACTTGACACTCGCCTCGGCGCAGATAAAGGCACGACTCTCCGCGCGCCAACCGATCGTGCCGTCGAGTTCGATGACGCGTACTTGACCGGGTACCTCTCCGGCGAAGGACACGAGTCCCGATCCGCCCGATGGCTTGAACCACTGGAAGGCGAGACTCTGACCCGCGAGGGCCCGTTTTCCCACCTCGGTCGCCGTGGCCACGACCGATTTCAAAAACCCGCCGCTACTCTTCTTGGCTTCCTGGTTTGCCGCATCCGCTTCGCCACCCGGCACTGACAGGCGCGTCTCAATCGAGACGTTGGTGGTCTTCCAGCGGAATTTCGTGGCGTCCGCGAACATCGATTGGTCGGCGTCAAGTTGGCAGGTTATGTTCTGCGCAAACTCACCGCTCACTTTGCACGTAATGGCCATGTCTCACCTCGTCACCGCAGGATAGTCCGACCCGTTGATATCTTACAATCGCGACAAGATAAAAGTTCTTGAAGATTGTCGGTAGCTCAAAATTGAACTCCTCCCGTGGCCCCACATCCTCCAAAGTAGAATGCTCAGCCACAACTCTGCACGTACGAGGGAGTTCCCGGTTGTCGGGCTTGACCAGAGTTGGGATTAACCATCAAACACGACTCGTCAACCGCGACGAACTGGCTGGCGGGAATCTGCTTCAGTTGATCGACTTCGTTCGCCGACCACCGGGTGTCGGCCGTCCCCTGGAAGTACCAGTTGCTGCCGTTATCGGCCAAGATCAGTCCGTACGTCTTCATCGTCTTGAGGACGGTCTGACAGAACGAACTGCAGGTCGAAGCAGGCAGCGAAAACGATGAGTTCAGTCGAAAACGTGCGCCCATGGGCGGGCAGTTGGCGTTGGACTGTCCCGCTTCGTGCCGGGCGGGCCAAAGGTAGGACTGTTGCGTGCACTGGGCCGTGAAACGAATCGCGTGATTCATCGCACCCGACGCGACCTCGTCATAGTTGACGAGGCCCGGAAGAATCGGCAGACCCGCGGCGTCGGCCGAGGTGAAGCCGGCCGGTCGAAGCGCGTTCGAGTTAAGGTTCCAGATCGCCCCGGATCCCGCGTCGGATCGGCCCCTAGCTCGATAGTGCGTGTCGTACGTTTCGAAGAGCGTGCACGCGGCTGAGGTCGCTGATCTTGTGGGATCCACCATGATCGCGTGACGATCGGAGCCACCTTCAACGGGGGTATTTGCCGCGAGTGGGTAGGCACCCCGGTTGCTCTCCGAGGCGTAGAGGAACGTGATACGGGTGAAGACCGTTCGCGCGGGGACGATGAGCCAAGGGATCCCGTAGGGCTTCTTAGGGTTCGACGAAGGTCCGTAGTCCGGGTGCAGCAGCGTGGTCGACGCGCCCATGGAACTGAGCCAGGTCGCGCTGTTGGCATCGACCGGGAGTCCGGTGATTGGAGTGTTCCACACGTTGTCCGCTGGAAAGACGGGACACTTCGTTCGGGGCAACGTCGTCCTCGACGACGGCTCGTCGTGAGAAGACGCCGCGCTCGTGTGGCGGGTCAATGCCGAAGCGATGGGCGCGTTGAGAGCAGTCGTACCAATGAGCACCATCGCGCACACGGCGACGACCGCGCGTGGTGTTCTACGTGCGAACATCAGCGCCAGCCAGCTTGCGGACCATCACGAGAAGGCGGACCGTTCGATCAGGGCCCGGAGTGGTTCGACGTACTCGCGCTCGGTACGCAGGTACGAGCCTCGGATCACGGTCCACGCGCGGATGCGAAAATCATCGAGTCCCGCGTCCACGAACGCGGCGATGCGCCGCTCCGTCTGGGCGCCGTCCTCCAGTCGATTCCCGATCGGATTCCAGAGAAACGACGATACGTCGTACTCGCGGTCAGCGAGGTACGGCTTGGGATCGATCGCGGCGTAGCGCTCGCCGGTGCGAAGGATGTTGTGGTGGTGAAAGTCGCCGTGCACGAGCCAGTCGCTAGCGCCGCCGATCTCCGCGAAGAGCTCGCGAGCGAGCGCCACGAGCTCGCCGCCCTCGCGCTCCGCTTCGTCGAGCCAGCGCGACACTTCAGGCTCGACCGAGCGAAACGGCGCCGTCGCCGGGCGCCACAGGCGTAGCGCGAGATCGACCGCGATCGCCGTCGCCTCGTCGTCGGGAAGTTGGGAGAGATCGTCGCCGGGAACGGCCCGCTCTTCGAGCAGCACTCGCCCCGAGCGGCGCAGCAAGCGAACCGCGCCGTCGCCGCTCCAGAGTTCGAGGGCGTCGCCTTCGTGCATCGACTCGTCGTCGCCCTCCCACGCGGATTTGATGACTCGACGCTCGCCCACCGGCGCTACGAAAGAAACGTTCGAAAGCGCAAAGGGCGCTCCCAACTCGAGCCCCCACTCGACGGCGCACGCTTCCGCGGCCTTCCGGGCGGCGGAGAGATCCACCATTGGCTCGAAGCGAGCGTCCACCGCGCCAGCCTAAGTCTTCCCTTCATGGACGTGAAGCGGACGAACTCGTCGAAGAAACGATTTGATCGTTGGTACAAATGCCGCCTCGACTTCAACCAAGAACGCGCCGACGGCGCCGGTGCAGAGGACGAGCCTTGCTCGTGGAGTCAGCTTGACACGGCTACGACGTTGCCGTATCTCTTCGTCGAGCTTCGAGCTTCAATCATCGTTGGGATCATTCGAGTCAGCGGCGGCGCCATCGATCATTCGCCTCAAGCTCTTCAGGCGCCTTTTCTCGATCCGCGCGATATCGAATCGACTCTTCCGTTTCGAAAGGGCCACACTTTCTTCGAAGCTGCGCTCGATCTCAATCTTCGAGTTCGCCTCATCGCTCTTGGCACCTCGAGCGTCATCACTTTCGCCATCCAATGGCTCTGTGGGCATTACACGCTCCTCATTCAGTGAGTCCGTTAGTCGATGACTGAATGCTACGAGACAGTTCCATCCCTTTCCATGAGGGTTAACCCCCAGAAGTGATGTCCCCGAGCTTGGAAACTCAGGTTTCCCCTTGATAACTGGATAACGGCTCCCCGTAAGAATCTCCGATGCATCGCTAGCCCCGGGCCAATCGAACTGAAGATAGCAACGGCGAGACTCCCTCGAGAACGGATCTCGTCGACCAGCGCTCGCGGCGCGTTGTGTGACGAGCGACCTGCGCCGCGGTCCATCTTCGTCTGAAAGGTAGGGAGTTTCGTCCAGTCGCGCGTACGGCCTTGTACTCATGTTCTGCGCGGTCGACTCCATGGTTGATTGCGCTTTGGCGAGTTCTAGGCTTCTTGAAGTGACAAGAAATTGGCCCGTTTTAAGCGTCGCAATTGGAACGGTTCTGGCCTCCACTCTTATCGTGGTGGCCGAAGGACCCGAAGCCCATTCATCGGTCGCATCGCAGTCGCAGTCCTTAATGAACGCTGCTTACGCACCCCTGTCGAATTCCGCACGCAGCGCATTGGACGTACGTTTCGTCGCACTTCGAAGCTCAGAGTTCGCCACCGTCCGGGTGACGGCGCCCGATGCCGTTTCAACGGCTGAAGTCGGGCTTGACCCATTGCCCTCGGGAACCAATGTCTCAGTTTCACTCGGAGGTCTCACTGACAAAGAAGAGATAGTCCACGACTGGATAGGAACAAAGTCATGGATTCCCAAAGCGATACCCGCGTACGTGATCACGATGTCTGGCTTGCACGTTCAGTCCTTGGGCCCGGGCGGTGCGTTTAATCCTGAGGAGATCGTTGTCGTCAACGCGAACAGCGGCAACGTTGTTGAGACGGTTTCGTATCGTTGAAAGACCCGTTCGTCACGCGTGATCCAGTTTCACCAACATTGGGGAGTTTCGAGTGAGGGTTCTAGTTGGAGTCCCGTAGCAACAGGTCGGGAACCACCCATGGGCGACTGCCCATGGACCAAGTGCTAGGTAAGCGAACTGGTCTTTCAACTGAAGGAGAACCTTTCAGAAGAGTCGACTATTGATAGACATCACGTCGGTGTCCAATTGTCACGACCACGATCAAAAGTATCCCGTCGTCGATTGTGTAGGTAATTCGGTAGTCACCAACCCTGAGTCGGTACGCGGGACGTCCGCGAAGTGGCCGGGACGCTGGCGGGCGAGGATCTTGTGCGAGGAGCGCGATCGCTCCCTGTAGGCGTGGCTGGACCGAGCGATCAATCTCGCGAATGTCGCGCAGCGCCGCGGGTCTGAATTCGATTCGGTAGTCGCTCACGACCAGCCAAGGTCACTCTTTACTTGCTCCCACGGAATGTTGTTACCTTCCTCGGCCAGAGCAGTGTCAAACGCCGCAATGTCTTGCGACTCCTCAAACGCGTCAAGCATTTCGTCATAGTGTCCGGGACTGACCACGACGGCGACGCGACGACCGTAGAGTTCAAGCACGACGGGTTCCGTTTGCGACATCTCGACTACTTCGGAAAGTTTCTCGCGTGCTTTGCTGACAGAGATTTTGCTCATATCACTATTGTACAACACACTTGATAGTCTTGTACAATTAGGGTCGGAGACCCAACGTGGCATTAGGTCGCGTGCCTCACACAAGCGACTACGGGCGCGAAAGACTACGGCACGCCGGACACGGCGTCGGAACCCGAAGTCGAATCACAACGATTAGATGATTCACCTTTGGTGGGTCGGACCCACCTGTCGCTAACTGGACGACGCAATTGAAATGGTGACTTTACCGAATCCGCCCAACTGCACATTCGCTGCAACAATGCACTCAGAAGACGACGCGGGAAACTTGACCTTCTGAATCGCTGGCAATTTTAGGGTGGATTTGAAACTCTTGTCACTTTCGCCGCCACTCTTTGTGCCGCAACCCATGGTCCTTTGCACCAAGCCACTCAGCGCTGGCTTGGACCTGAGCGAGAGTTCAATCTTTTTAGGACTGTTACCCTGACCACTCGTCTCGGCGACGGCGTACGAACCCGATGCGTGCCCCGAACTAACGACACGCCAGTGCGTCGAGGCACCCGCACTCGTCACGACCAGGCTCGAACCGACCAGAGCAAACGAGCTGACAAGAATAAACAGTCTCCCAGTTAACCGCGTCACGGTCCCCCTTGCTTCGCTCGAACCTACTCCGGACGAAATCTCGAACACCGTACTGTCACCTCCACGACGTCGCACACTGCGGGTAAGTAATGAAACCGGCCCCGTCAGACCGCTTTACATTGGGGGAACCTGAGAGATGACGCGACGTCGCATCGTATCGGTCGTTTCTTGCAGACTCTTTCGAGAATCGCCTAGGAAACGCGAGCATTTTTTTGCAGTGAAACTGTCCGGTGTCGTCAACCCGCGGCAACTTCTCGTATCAAGCAGTGCCCACGAGCGTTAGGAACCTAACCGAAATCGAGCACCGATACCATCCGTTGTTGGCAGGTGAATCGAACGACGACCTGGGTATCGACGTTGGGTACACGCCTCGAGTCGCGCGAACTAGCTCCCGAGATTTCGGTGTTGGATCAACTCGATCCACGTAACCTTCGAGGGCGGACCAGCAATCCCACCTTCGGCGAGCGCTGAACTGAGACGGCGGCTCATAAACGCTTCCTGGTCTTTGACCGAGTTCCACACTTCGGTCACCACGAAGTGGCCGTCTTCTCGTAGACCCGCCGCATGAGAGATCATTCCCTCAGGCCAATCACCTTCACCGCTCTCCACGTCGATTCCGAGGGCCTTGTTGACCGCGTAGTACTCCTTCGCCGTCACTCCCTCGAACTCCAAGATCAATTCAGCTGCCATGACCCTCCCCTTTCCAGAGTGGTTGTGCCGTACGACACACGTGTGAGTGTTGCACATCTACGTCGATCGTGCCACTGAGATTTTCTGCACTTGCGGAGCGTGGTTGAGAATGGCACCGTGAAGGAGACCTCAGAGAAAAGACCGGACGGGACCGGTGCCCGAACTCGTGGTCGCGAGGGATCCGGCCCGTCGTTCTACCAGGGCGAAGACGTGATTCTCAACCTGGAGAGGTACTTGGTGCTAACAGTGCAACCTCGAAAGCGGCACGTCGTGCATGCTCGATGACGAAGTGGCGTTGTTCGGGTAGTTCGACTCGCTCCAGATCAGATCGGACCGGTTCACGCGTAGAGGGCCAACGGTACTGGATGACGTGGATGACGTGGGTGACGCGAAGATCCTTGGGACCTGGCACCACGACGTCGCGGCGGCGCCGAGGCGAAAAAGCTCCTGGCGTTGGCCCGACGGCGTCGTCACCGACGCGAAGATCGATCCGTCAGGAGCCAGCACCAAGGAGTTATCCATGGGGGCGTTGTCTGGTCCGTAGTTCATACCGGGAATCAAGGGCAGCGCGTAGTACGACCAGGTCGTACCGGAATTCGTCGATCGAAGTAGTGAGTACTGCGAGGACGGATCGAGCAACAACAGATCCTGGTTCGACGTCACGGCGAGCTGTTGGGAGAAGCAACTGTTGACCGTCGTCACCCAGGACGACGTGGTCCACTTGACCCCCGAGAGCGCCGTCACGTTCGACGGGCCCAGCAGGAGCGGCTGCATCGAGCCGTTCATGGCACAGTTGCCCCACTGATAGGGGCCGAACGTCGCGCACGGTCCGGTGCTCGGACAGCCGAGCGTCGTAGGCGCCCAACTCGCACCGCCGTTGGCGGTGACTTCAGCGCGCACCAAGCCGTTGGAGGTGCCCGGTGGAGCTCGGCGTCGGTTGGAAAAGTAACTGTTCAGCCCGGCAAAGAGTGCCAGCACACTGCGTCCTTCGGTTCTGAAGCCAGCGAAATCCTCTAACGAAGTGCCCGGCGGCGTGGGCACGGTACGCCAGACGGCTCCACTGTCAGTGGTGTAGAGACCCGCAATATAGACGGGTGGCGCGCCCAGGCCGGACGCAGTGTTAAATCCGGCGTAGACGGTGGCCGGGTATCGCTGATCGAGGAGCACGGTGGCGCACTGAGGATCTGCCGACGGAGAAGAAAAGATCTTGAGAACGGTCCCCGCCAACGCCGCCCGGGCGCCAACGGTGGGAACCGTAATCTCTGTGGGTCCACCGGTGATGTCAAGGCCCGTCGTCTGGCACCAAGCGATGAGGTTGGCGTTGCTCTCTGGGTTGACCGCGGACGGACCGGCCCACGTCGACGACAGAAGGCGAACGCGGCCCAGGTTGGCCCAGGTCTTGCTCGCCAAGACTCGCAAAATCTTGGGAGCCAGCACCACTTCGTAACCCCCGCTCTTTTGGGTTCGGTTGTACGAGAGAGATTTGTACGTCAGATCCTTGTTCGCTTGCGCGACGGAGAGGTCGTAGCCGGAAGGTTGGCCGATAATCGACTGAAGGGGCGCCCACCCGGTCACCTTCACTTCGTCGCCCACCGACGTCGCCGGGGCGCTTAAGCGCAACGTCTCACAGCGCTGTCCCCTCCCACACCTCGCGGACTTGGGAGCGTTCAACTGAATCGTGGTCCGCGCCTCGGCGGGGGTGTAGTCGCACCCCGAAATCGATCCAAGGCACTGTATGCCCACTTCGTAACTGCCTGACTGCAGCGGATGCACCGACACGCCGCTAGTGCTACTAACCAGCCACGCCGTATCGGGCACCACAAGTTTGGTGTGAAAGGTCCTAGGTGATGACCAGTGAAGTTGAACGGACTCTTGAAGGCCCGTCCGACAGCCGTCCCAACAGAGATTGGCCAACGTTGTTTTCTGCGCCGGCGGTTTGCTCATGTACCGGCCCGTCACCGACACCGTTTCTCCGGGCGTCGCCGTTCTTGGACGCAACGACAACGAGATGTCGCCCTTGGGGATTGGTGGCGAGATCGTCGTGGTGGGAGCACCAGACACCTGTGCTGAGTTGATTAAGTACGTCTGCAGCGCGACCACGAGTGACGAACTGTTCAGGGCGGGTATCCGAAAACAACCCGTGACGTCGCCGTTGAAGGACTGTTGTACGAAGCCGTCACTCGATGGACACAGTGAACTTGGATCGACGCTCGCATTCGGAGTGATAGTTCGGTTCGAGTGAGCGGACGCGGTACCGTCCTGGGGAGAACCACAGCTCGCAAGAAGAATCGCCGCTGCCGTGAGCACGACTCCACTTTGGATCACGGCCCTGGTTCGGAGCATTCTCAAGTCCTGCATCGCGTAACTCCACGTGGTATCGGTCTCGCTGTTGGGGCTTCGAGCGAACTGCGAAACGACCCCAGTGAAGTTGCCCCCATGACGGCGCCACTGACTTCTCGCCCCCCGTCAACCACGTCGAACCACACCTTCATGAAACTACCTTGAAAGCGTTCGGAAGAGTTGCGCACGAACATCCGAGAGAGGTTCTCGAAATGTGGCGTCGGCGGTGTGCCGAGCTATTCGTCATCGAGATCGACCAAACGAGGAGTTACGCCGACGAGTCGGTGTCGACGGGCTCGAAGATTGGCCCTGCAACGCAGTCGGTACGCCACGGGTGTAGAAACCTATGGTGAAAATAAAGTTGGACTTGCACGATATCTACAACCGAGGGGAAGACCTCGATCGTGCGCTGCGAAATGTCATCGACGAGGCGATCGAGAAGAAGGCTCGGTTGGTGGAGATTATCCCCGGGAAGGGTAGCGGCCAGTTAAAGAAACGAGTTCTGCGTTTCCTGGATCAGAAGGAGATCAAGGTTCTCTACCATCGCGTCGAGAAGGACTCGCACAACTACGGCAGGGTGTTCGTCCATTTCCGACCGAAGTGAGATTCAGGTCTTCAACCGAGGGACTGGGGATCCACCCCGATGCCGCCGTAGGCACTACTCTCGTACGCGGCGAGCGCTACGCGCAGGACTTGCGTCGCTTCCTCAGCTCCCCACCAGAGCGGGCCTTCACCGTGATGCAGCCAACGAAGCCAGTGACGACCGGAGTCGCGAAAGCTACTCGCCCAGTCGTCATCGAGCGCGTGAAACGCGCGCGTCTCTCCGTCGAGGTAGATCTCGAGACTGGGCTGTTGAAGACCGCGACCGGTGCATCGATTCACGCGAGCAAATCCCCGTCGCCCCGTAACCTCCCAGCGTTCGTCGTTGGTGTAGTAGTCGGAGCGCAGGTACATGTCAACGGCGAGCGTGATGTCCCACACGCCTCGTACTCCGTTGACGTGTTCCCAGAGGACCGTCGTCGGGGCGTCGATTTCGATACCCGGCACGACCACGGTTGAGCCGACCCAGGCTCGCACTTCCCTGATGGGACCGAAGAGCCAAATCGCCGTGGAGAGCTTGTGCCAACCGTCGTCGAACAGCAAGGTCCCTCGCCCGAGTTGGGCCTGTTCGAACTGATGTTGGTACGTGTCGCCCGGCACCTCCCAACCACCGCGACCGCTGGCGACCATCTTCAAGTGATACCCACTGATCGTGCCGAGCGCCCCGGAATCGACGACCTCCTTGAGTTTGCGTAACGGCTCGTAAAAGAGGTAGTTCTCCATCACTCGTAGTTGGCGGTCGTTGGCGCGGGCCGCGTCCAACATCCGCTGGGCGCTGGGCAGGTCGTTGGTCATGGGCTTTTGCAGGTTGACGTGCCAGTGATTGTCCAGGCACTGGGTTACCCCCTCTTCGTGCAGGGCAATTGGCAGAAGTACTTCCACCGCGTCGACACGTAAACCACTCAAGGCCAACTCTTCGACCGATCTGAACGCGCGAGCCTCGGGCCAGTCGACTTGTCGTTGGGCCCGTCGTTCGTCGCTCGGGTCCACGATGGCCACCACTTCGACGTCGTCATTGTCGACGTAGCCACGCATATTGAGGTCGTAGATTCTGCCGAGACCAACAAATGCCGCGCGAACTGGGCGATCGAACGGCGTGAAACTCGTCGGTGGCGCACTTTCATTCATGCCAAATAGTAATGGGCGTTTGCCGGTAGCGACTGGTAAAAGTCAGTGCCGGCGTCACGTCGAAGCACAGTGGCGCCCTCATCGAAGTACGAGCACACCGATAACGTTCAGGTCCGTCAGCGTGAAGGGCGGAATCTAGTCGCTGGGTGACAAGTGTTGCGACGAGCGATGACGCCACCGTGCGTAGCGACCGTGTCCCGTCAGTAGATGCGTCTCGGGGGTCACCTCGTGCATGGTCGTTACGAGCGCTGACGTGGAAAGACCGAGCGCGCCGAGAACCATCACGACGAGCGAGAAGACCTCCAACGAAGCGAACAGCGGTCCCCCGCGGAGATTCTCACCATAGAGAACGTGGCCAATCAAAATGGAGACAAACGGATTCACCAAAATGAGCGTCGACTGCGAGGCGGCGAAGGGTCCCACTCGAAAGGCCGCCTGCATGATGAGAAAGGAACCGAGCCCGGTCACGCACAGTGCGTACAGTTGCCACGAGCTAAACAGAGCACCCCACCCCATGACGAGGACGTTGGTCATCGACTTCGTAATCGCCGAAAGAAGCGCGAAGCCAACCGACGCTCCGGCTCCCAGTAGCAGGGCTTGGCGCCAGGGGGGTCCACGGCGCGCGAGGACCACGAAGAACGCCACGCAAAGTACTGTGACCAACGCCGCGACGAGCCAAAGATCGTCGGAGGGAACCTTCGAGCCCACCGTGGGCGCCGACAGAAACAAGAACGCACCCAGACCGACAGCGGCCGCGAACGCGGCGACAAAGTCTCTTGGGCGCAGGGGCGTAGCGAACCAGAGCCACAGTATGAAGACCAGTATCACCAACTCACTCACCATCAGCGGTTGGACGACGTTCAGCGTGCCCAAGTGCAACGCGACCGCTTGGGACGCGTAACCCAGCGCCATAATGGCGAAACCAAGAATCCAAATCGGCCGACGCAACATGTGGCGTACGAGACCCATCGACGGACCGTTGGTTGGCGGCGCGTCCTCAACGCCGAGTCGCTGACAGATGCTGGCAATGGCGTTGGCGAACGCCGCGAGAAGGGCCAAACAGATAACCACTGCCTGAGCCTACGGTCACTCTGGCTCCTCGACGCTGACGCAGTTCACGAGTGCAACAAAAGTTCAAGTCGCCCAAGGTGCCGATGTTTAAGGTCGGTCTCAATTCACATTCAGTGACCCGAGGAACTTCGTTCGTTGATGAGTTCTTCGCGCGACGACGTAGATTGAGAGCAACAGTCAAAGGAGAGTCGTGCCTTTTAACCTCGCGGAACTGTTGGAACAGCGTCACGGCGAAAACTTCCAACTCCATAACCAGTACCTCAACCCCCAGTTGACCAAGGTGGTCAAGACCCTCGGATTTGACCGCTTTTACGAGCGCGGTGAGGGTTGCTATCTCTACGACGACGAGGGCAAGCGCTACCTGGATATGTTGAGTGGTTTTGGCGTTTTCGCCCTCGGCCGAAGTCACCCGGTGATCAAAGACGCGCTGCGCCAAGCGATTGAAGCCGATCTGCCCAACATGGTCCAAATGGACTGTGCCCTCTTACCGGGCCTGTTGGCCGAACAGTTAGTGACACGCAGCCCCGACAAAATCGAACGGGCGGTCTTTTGCAACTCCGGCGCCGAAGCTGTCGAAGTCGCGATCAAATTCGCCCGAGCAAGTACCGGTCGAGGGCGAATTTGCTACTTCGCTCACGCCTTTCACGGCCTCACGACGGGAGCGATGGCGCTCAACGGTTCCGCCGAGTTCAAGACCGGGTTCGGCCCCCTGCTCCCGGGTGCGACGGAGATTCCCTTTGGCGATCTCGACACCTTAAAAGATGAGCTTCGCCGCGGCGACGTCGCCGCGTTGATCGTCGAACCTATTCAGGGCAAGGGGGTGTACGAGCTCGACGCCGAACTCTGGCGCGAGATAGAGTCCGCGGTCCACCACGCGGGCGCACTCTTCATTTGCGACGAAGTACAAACGGGTCTCGGACGCACCGGCAGGTTTTACGCCTTCGAGCACTACGGCTTGAACCCCGACATCATCACCGTCTCCAAGGCTCTCTCGGGGGGTTACGTCCCGGTGGGCGCGATGCTCACGAGTGACAAAATCCTTCGCAAGGTCTACAGCTCGATGGACCGGGCCATGGTTCACTCGACGACTTTTAAAGGCAACCAGTTGGCCATGGTGGCCGGCCTCGCCACGTTGTCCGTCTTTGACGATGAACACATTGTCGAACACGCCGCGGCGATGGGCGACGTGTGGCGCCAACGGCTCGAAGAGCTCGCTGCTCGACACGAGTTCTTGCACGTCGTGCGCGGACGCGGACAGATGATCGGCGTGGTCTTTGGTCCGCCGACCTCGCGCGGGGCAAAGCGACGGTGGAGAACGGTCGAAGCCGCGCGTACTGCCATGTTTTCCCAGTCCCTAGTCGTGCCGTTATTCCACCGTTACGGAATATTGACCCAAGTAGCCGCCGACGGTGTCAACGTCATCAAGCTGTTACCACCCCTCATCGCCGGCGAGACTGAAATCGATCTCTTCGTCGACGCCCTGGACGAACTGCTAAGCGACGCCGAGAGCAGCAGTCGCTGGCTGAGGGAGTTTGGCGTCACTCTGGCGAAAGGCACCATGAAACGGACCCGATCGTCGGCCAACGCGAGAGCCACGAGGTGAGCGGCGAACTGCGTCACGGCGACCGCGTCGTCGTCACCGGCGCCGCGGGCTTCATTGGCTCGGCCGTTACGCGCGCCCTGCTACGTCGGGGTGTCCACGTCGTGGCCCTCTTAGAGCCGGGCGCCGCGACCTCGAATCTGGACGGCCATGACGTGGAACGACTCGACGTCGACATCACCAAGGCGCAGGGGTTGAACGAAGCTTTCGAGGGAGCGCGCTACTGCTTTCACCTCGCCGCGAAATTTGGATTTTGGCCCAAGGATCCGACGAGTTTCTACGGCGTCAACGTCGAGGGAAGTCGAAACGTCGTGCGCGCGGCCACGGCGGCCGGTGTAGAGCGAACCGTCTACACGTCAACCGTCGCCACTTTGGGTCTTTGGAAAACCAAGTCCGGACAACCTTCGAACGAAGATGACGTCGCCGATCTCTCGCACCTCTACGGAAACTACAAACGAACCAAGTACGTAGCGGAGCACGAAGTGCTGCGACTCGCTGCCGCGGGTGCGCCGCTGGTGCTCGTACTGCCCACGATGCCACACGGTCCCTTCGACCAACGTCCTACACCATCGGGAAAAGTCGTCCTCGATTATCTGAATGGGAGAATGCCTGGTTACGTCGACACGGCAATGAACGTTGCCCACGTCGACGACCTCGCCGAAGGCCACCTCTTGGCGCTCGAGAAGGGATCGCAGGGGCGAAGCTATATCTGCGGCGGCGACAACATCACGATGGCCGAGATGCTCGAGATGCTGTCGAACGTGACCGGACTTCCCCCCGCCCAGCGACGCTTCCCATCGATGTTTCCAATGATCGCCGGGCGTGCGTCGCAGTTCGTTGAAGGTGGACTTCTCCGTAAGGAACCGAGAGTTACCTTGGAGGCCGCTCAAATGGCGTCTAGCACCATGACGTTCGACGATTCGAGAGCGCGAAGTGAACTCGGTTACCACTCACGCCCGGCGGTCTGGGCTCTTTACGAATCCGCCCAATGGTTCGTCGACCACGGTTACGTTAAGGCTGACCGCGTGAACATGGTGCGTTGGAACGAGCCCAAAGAGTACTCGGATTGATTCCCTCGATTCATTTGACTGCAACACTTCAATAACGGAGAAGCCATACTCCCCTGCGCGTCGTTCACGACTTTGACTCTTGGCCCCTTGCACGTCATCGACAAGCCCCTCTGATTCCAGGTACATTCAAATGAGCGCTTACTAGGATGTGGCTCATCGCCAAGAGATCATCGTTTCATCCGCGAGTCGCCACTGATTCCTTCATTCGAGCGCTGGAGGTTGCCGTCACTGCTTCTCAATACATCTCGGCGCTCGAGGTCGGATCCCTATGAGATTGGCTTCGCGCAAGCCCCTAGGAAAGGGCAGCAGTTACTTCATTAGGACCAACCTAAGTGTTCTCGCGGCGGTCACGATCTTGAACAATCCGTTTCTTCTGGCCGACCCCGCGGGCGCCAGTCGAACTCTCACCCCTCAACAGACCCAAACGCCGCTCTTTGCGGTTGGCGTGGCGCGATGCACTTTCGTTGATCGTACGCGTGCCGTACTCAACTATTCGACGACGCCACCGTCAATATTGTCAAAAGCTCGCACGCTCGTCACCGAAATTAGATATCCGACCCAGTTCGTGGCGGGAGGCCTAGTCCAAACTGGCGGAGCCAAACCCTTTCCGCGAAGTGGCGGCTATCCCATGATCGTGTTCGCGCATGGCTATGATGTCACGCCCGATACGTACGCAGACCTGCTGAACGCGTGGGTTCGCGCGGGCTTCGTCGTGGCTGCGCCCTTCTTTCCAGATGAGAACAAGTTCGCCGTCGCGGCACAACATGGAGCCAATACCGAGGACGATATCCGCAATGAGCCCGCCGACCTTACCTTTGTGACCCGTTCCATTCTCGAAGCGTCAGCCAACGGGTCGCCCGGTTGCCGCGTCGTGAGCGGACTGATTGCAGCATCGGAACTCGGCCTCGCCGGACACTCCGATGGGGCGACGGCCGTCGGTCTCCTCGCTTACGCGCGTGGCGACGATCCCCAAGGCGTGGCCTACGCGAGCCCGCGTGCGGGCCTCGACTTCCGGGCTGTCGTCATCATGTCGGGCGAGGAGGATCGGGCCCAAATCTACGCAACCGAGGCCAGCAACCCCGCACTGTTAGTGATCCAGAGTGCCGCTGATCAATGTAACCCGATTCGAAATTCCGTGAAACTCTACGGCGATATTCATCAGTCCAACAAGTGGTTTCTCGAACTGCGTACCGCCCGCCACCTCCCTCCGTTTGATGGCGCCGACGTGCCGGCCTTTAGAGTTGTCGCGGACTCGTCGACGCGCTTTTATCGGACATCTCTTCAAGGGGCGACCCCTGCGATCAGCCTCTTCGACTACGGGAATGAGAGTTCTCAAGTTGCTCGAATGTTTAGTGGCGGGAACGGTCCAAATTTGACCAACGCCCCGAACATTCCAGAGAGTTGTGGCCCAAATTAATAGTTGATCGGAATTACTCGAATGGTAGGCCCGTGTTTTGTTCAGTTATTATGCTGCTTCCTTACTTAAAAGGACCCGGAGGACGAACTGAACATAGTTGGTGGACGCCTTGAACCATCTCTCCGAAGGTGCGCCACTTACAGCGGGTTCGTCTTCTACTCCTTACGGGACTTGCTCCGTCGACCTGAGCGGACAGCTTTCAAACTTTTCCGGGTCAGTGGATGAGCTCAAGGATGACCTCATTCCTCAAGAATCATGACCCTCGCCTCGCCGACCGGAGATTCTCATTTCAAGTTCGAAGTTGGCGGCTGATCTCGCGATGCCTGGAATCTTTGGCGTCAGCTTCCTGCGAGTGCGCTGCGAGTCGGAATACGAGACAAGGTAACCTCATTCGCCATTGACGGCGATCCCGGCATCAACGGACTGAAACTACACCTCGATCTCGACCTCAAAGACTCCACTATTAATCAGTGGAGGCCCGCCGGCAGGGGACATCGGAGTGACCGCAGCTTTCGCGTGGTCTTCAGTATCGAACACGATGACGCACACGCCAATTCCAGCACCATCGTTCATCCAAGATCCCTTCTGAAAACCAGGCAGAGCCTTCGCTTCCGGGATGACGATCTCATTCAGAATCGCGTGTCTGTGTTCGATATCCGAGTTCGGCTCCAGCTTCACCTGGATAACGACCGCGTGGGTCACCTTGGTTCACCTCCGATGGATTCAAACTTCGTCCAAATGCGATTACTCCAACATATTCCCGAAGTACCATGCGGATAGGTTCGCAGACGCAACGTTCTCACCTGGATTGAGCGAGACCCCGTCGTCGCCGAAGTTAATGTCGGGCTTCGACAACGAAGCTGAGTTGTTGGAACGATCGGACACGTGAAACAAGGGACTGCGCCCGAATTGCTTGACCTAACGTGGTGAGCATTCTACCCAGAGTTGCCGGACGTACGCGACGATGAGGACTTTCCGCCAAGCAGCCGCTACCAGTACTTGACGAAACTTTAACACTGTGCAAGTATTACGAACGATGATTAACTTAGCGGAGGCTGCCGACTGGCGCGAAGCGCGCCGACGTTCGGCTCACGATGCGATCATCGATGCTGCCTGGTCGCTGGTGAGCGAAGAGGGCCTAGCTGGTCTGTCGCTCCGGGATCTGGCTCGTCGGGCCGGAATCACCGCGCCAACGGTGTACGCCTATTTCGACTCGAAGAACGCTATCTATGATGCAATGTTCGGCCGAGCGGCGACGGAGTTCGCCGAAAGAATGGCCGAGCCTTTCGAGTGCGATGACCCTCGCGAAATACTCACAGCGAGTGCGAGAAGGTTTGCCCATTTCTGCACCGATTCTCCCACGCACTATCAGCTGTTGTTCCAACGCACGATTCCCGGATTTGAACCGTCACCCGAGTCCTACGTACCTGCGGTGCGTTCCTTGGCGCTCGCTCGGAGCAGGCTAGCCCTCAACGGGATCACCGAGGCGCGCCATGTCGACATGTGGACCGCACTGATAACCGGCCTGGTCGACCAACAGGTCTCCAACGATCCCGGAGGGGATCGCTGGACCCGTCTCATCGACGAATCGGTTGCTATGTTCCTCACCCACTGCCAGCCAATCCGGGCTTCGCGAAAGCGCGCGTCCCGTCCAGCTCGAGCCAAAGGAATCCCCACATGACGACCATCGAAATCACGACTATCGAACCGTTGACGCATCTTGAGGCCATGCGCCTTCAAGCAGATGAATTGGAGTACACACTCGCGTCGCTCCGATCCCTCGATGATGTATCGTGGTCGGCTGCGACCGACTGCCCCGCCTGGGACCTGCGCGCAATGTACCAACACGTCCTCGGCGCGTGCGAAGCGGGCGCGTCCATGCGCGAGAACATCCACCAACTGCGTCGGGCTCGGGCCTACCGCAAGCAACAGGGTGGACCGCTCGAAGCCGCGCTGTCAGCGGTGCAGGTGCGCGAGCGTATCAACCTCAGCCCCACCCAGATTGTCGAGCGACTCGCGGCTATCGCGCCCAAGACTGTCCGTGGCCGCAAGCGCACACCAGCGCTCGTGCGCAATCACGCGAGGCTCGCCGTCGATGGGCCCGTGTACGAGACTTGGAAATTTGGCTACCTCATCGACACCATCTATCTGCGCGACCTATGGATGCATCGCGTCGACATGTCCCGCGCCCTCAACCGGCCACTCGAACTCAGCACAAACCACGATGGTCGCATCGTCGGCGACGTTGCCGCTGAATGGGCACGCCGCCATGGCAAGCGCTTCGTGCTCGAGCTCACTGGCCCGGCCGGTGGGACGTACTCGCTTGACCCCGACCTTCCTGGGGCTGAACACCTATCACTGGACGCCGTCGAATTCTGCCGCACGCTCGCTGGCCGCGCACCCGCAACCGGCCTGCTCACCACCGTCGTCCCCTTCTGAACGAACCCACCGAACCCACACTAAGGAGAACAGCAATGGACACACGCATCGACGAAGTCGCCAGCCGCATTTATCGATTCTCGACATTCGTCCCCGACATCGGACCCACCGGCTTCACATTCAACCAGTACCTCATCGACGACGATGAGCCCCTGCTGTTCCACACCGGACCCCGAGCCATGTTCCCGTTCTTGGCCGCAGCCATCTCTACGATTACCCCACTAGAGCGCGTGCGTTGGATCACCTTCGGCCACCTTGAGTCCGACGAGTGCGGCGCCATGAACGAGTTGCTCGCAGCCGCGCCCCACGCCGAAGTGGCCCACGGGGCTCTCGGGTGCATGGTGTCATTCAACGACTTGGCCAACCGTGCACCGGTGCCACTCGCCGACGGCCAAGTCATCGAGTTGGGAGAGCACCGCGTACGCCACATCGACACGCCACACGTCCCTCACGGTTGGGAGGCGCGGGTGCTGTATGAGGAAACGACCAAGACGCTCTTGTGCGGCGATCTATTCACCCAACTCGGCGACCCGTCCGCCATCACGGCCAATGACATCGTCGAGCCGGCGAGGCGGGCCGAAGACGTTTTCGGAGCGACGTGCCTGACACCGCGAACGGGGCCCACCATCCGAAAACTCGCCGGCCTCGCCCCCACCACCTTGGCCGTGATGCACGGCTCATGCTTCACCGGCGACGGGGCGACGGCACTGCTCGCACTCGCGGACGAGTACGACGCTCGTCTTGCCCGAGCGATCGCCTAATACACGTCGCGACCGGACACATTCGCCGTGTCCCCGTATGGAATGGGACAACGCTACTGACCGAGCGCGAAGCTGTGCAAGTGTTCGATCATTGTGAATGACCCGCTCGTGGAGTCGAGGTTACAGTTCTGAAAATGCGTGGACCTTAGCGGACAGCTTTCAAACCTTTCTGCGACTCTGGATGAGATCGTGGTAGGAATTTGCCCCGAGATGACGAGTCCGCGTTCTCATTGAGCCGATTGCAGCATTGGATTCAGGTTCGTGTCCCGGGTCCGATGCCACGGGCCCATTAGGAGTGCAACCTCGCACTGGCGATTGGATTCAAGTCGATGACGTCCGCTCATC
>OCTA010001024.1_pt1 | contig 26027 bp, 22 predicted proteins | sample 1538991 | NCBI WGS metagenome assembly OCTA01 (sample SAMEA3539302, study PRJEB22396) | soil metagenome | biome: tundra; feature: field; material: soil | place: USA | collected 2010-05 | depth 0.15 m | reverse complement strand
AGCCCGGTCTTCAAAAAGGAGCGTCGATTAAACATTGTCACCGTCCGTGAAAAAGGTTAGGAAGTCAGAAGGTTGATGAATTGTGATGCCCAAGGTCGGTCCCAAATACCGACGGTGATAAACCAGCAATCCGCATGTGCCCGAAGCTTTCTTTGCATCCCGCAGCGAAGGCGGAAGCACGCGCCTCGTCTAAATCGTCCTCAGCAATGTTCAGCAAGATTTGACTGCGTGCTCAAGGCGCCTGACAGCAATCTTCGCGTTCATAGCCGCGCCGTTCATAAGTCCCTGTCTCCGATCGTTCGGAATTCATGGTCGTAGGCATAGGTATCGGCACGTGAAGAGCGAGATGTAAATCGCTTTTTCACATCTCACTTTTTTTGATGGCGGGTATCCAATAGAGCGAAATTTAATACCGACAGGATGACGCTTGTCAAGCGCGTGATTGAAATGAATCGATTTATCTCACATTTCGTCGCGGATTGGCGCTAGAGGCGAATCGAATAACTATTGCATAATGAAAGACATGCACCGACATCTCGAATCTTGGGGGTGCTAGATAGTTTTGTTGGTCCTACCATTGATGGCCGGACCATCCCTTATGCGCTGGGACGGCCAAAACCGGCCATAGCGGAATATACAGGCAGTGGGCGAAGAATTAGCGATCTGAAGCAAAAGGCTCGGCGGCCTTACGAGCCGATGAATTGGACACCGAGCAGTAGTGCTCGGCCAATGAGATTTCAAGAGTTCGGTATTACCCCAAGTGACTGGGGACCAATATTGAATCCCTACATTGCTTATGGGGATTGGACGATACCGAGGGGCAATTTGCATTCTACTTTGTGACCAAACCCACACCTTTTGACACGGCCGGATCTCAACGATCCGGCGGATTGTCTTGTTGAGGTTAGTAGGTGGGTTTTCTGACCTCTTTTGTCACAGGCCGTAATGGCCAGGTTCAGGCCGATTTTTCGAGTGCTTCCGGTACTTGGACTGGGGTCGGCGACTTTCGATGCACTCGTTGCACAGTAGCCGTTGAGATGCGATGGCCTTTGGCGATCTGACGGATACTCTGGCCATGCTGGCCGATGTGGCTCCCTACTCACGTGAGTACAACACCTGCCGCCAGAAGATCGGCAGACAGGCACAGGGCAACACCGAACTCGAGATCGAGTACGAGATGATCCTGGCCAGGGTGAAGAAGACACGCGAGTCTGTCATCCGCATGACCGACCGACATTACACCGCGTCGGTCGACGAGATATCCGGCACTGTTGAATCGGCATCTGTCGGAGGAATTACCCTCAAGGAGTATCCCAGCCGGCGCTTCCAGTTCTCATCGGTGAGCACCAGTGCTGCAGACATGCCGGCGCGCATTCTGGGCATGAAGAACGAAATGCCCAGGTCTCTCCGTCCTGCCGGACACACAAAAACCCTCGCGCGTCCGCGCCGGAAGCTCCGCCTCCGCTCACCGTCAGCCAGGACAGGGCGCTTCATAAATCACGCGCTCGCCGGTTCTCGATGACACACTCTCCCCAACGGCCCACCCCTGTCTATCCATATGGCCGTGCGCAACGACACCATAGATGATGCGCAATGATCCAGTGGTCACTGAGGTCGTGAAGGTCACTGTTGAACAGATGCATATATATTGATGCGGCTGGATTGCACACTGAGTGCAGGAAGGGATTCAGGATGATGGAGGGAGTGGTATTCTTTGCTGCTCAAGAATCAGGTTCCCGGGCCGGCAGGGGGTTGATGCTGTTGCCGGCGGGATTACATGGAATAAGCTGAATACCCTTCTATTACTGGGTTAATGTCCTTTTCTCTTATCCCTGGGAGGGGTGTTGGTGGATGGATCTATGAGTCACTGGTTGGTTCTCTCTTCCGGCGCCGGAACCGTCGCCGGCCTTCAAGGCCGCTCCGGTTTACACCCTTGCACTGGCAAAGTTACTTTCATGATGCCCATCGTGAAAATAGCACCGGAACTTGCGTCGACCTTTTGGATTGTAAACACAGTGAGAAGGTAGGGAAACAGCGTTTTCCCTACAGAGCATTGGCGAGTTTCGCTGGTTGACACCGTTGCGCTGTATCAAAATTCCCGCTCTAGTATAGGTTTTTGTCTCAAATACGATAGTTTACTGTGTACTAAGTAGTACTTTTCGAAACCGCTTCCACACCGCCAAGCAACAGAAAACCGCTGGCCAAACCGAAACGTGAAGAAGCTGATCGGATCAAATAGTTTGTACGACGGCGTGGTCCATGGGCCAGCAGAAGAGACCCACTACATCCCCGGCGAGGGTGTTTTTCTCTTCTGTCTCGGATGGGTGCTGAGGGCTGGTTCTGTCGCTGCCGAGATCTGAGTCCGACTCCCAATTCGGCATCTGCGCCAGGGGCGCGGCGGCCCCTCATTGATCCCTCCTGTCCTCGCGGCATCCCCTTAAATTCGGGCCCCGAATGCAGTTGGTCTTTTTGCCAAGCCTACGACCAGCATAGGCGCCTATGGCTGACCGAGCCTTGATACTTAGCGTAACGGTGCCGGGATCACAGGTACAGAAACACCACCGTAGGACCATATGACTAAAACATTGATCCTCCATGCCGGTATCCCGATACGACTGGTGTATCGGGGATGATCGTGCCGAAGCGCCTATGAGAACTGAATTTATGAGGAAGTTTTCGGCAGGCGGACCCTCTGAGTTTGTAGCAGATGGCCTGCCTGGAAAGGCAGCGTCGACCGGGAGGCAAGAGAGATTTCGAGCAAGCTTCTACTTGAACGATCCTGTGTCGGAGCGAAGCTGCCGGGGCGACTTTCCATACTGCTGCCGAAATCGACGATCGAAATAGCTCTGATCCGAAAATCCTACCTCCGCCGAAATGCTGGCGATGGAGCGATCGGTCTCAGTCAGCAACTGATGTGCGTGCGCGAGCCGCAGCCGATTGAGGTATGCAACGAAGCTGGTGCCGGTGGCCTTCCTGAAGAACTTCATAAACTGAAAGGAGCTAAGGCCGGACATATCCGCTGCCTGCGAAACCGAAATATGGTGAGCATAGTTTCCCTGCAAGTAATTGTAGAGTCGTCCGAACTGAATTGAGGTGCGGCTTTGAGACTTGTAATCGACAAAAGGCAATTTGGCCAAGTCGAAATGTTCAATAAGCTCGAAAAGGACCCGCTGCAGAAAGGCTTTGCAGCCTGCTTGGCGCAATTCCAAAGAAGCTGCCCCGTTCGAATAACAAAGCAACATCTCGCGAAGGGTCGCATGGATTTTGACCCATAGCTTGTCCTTCTCGCGAACCGAAGGATCGAAATCGGCCAATCGCGAATAGAACGGCAACAGCAATGTCGAATCGCACGGACAGGAAAGCGAGTTGCAGATCAGTTCCGGCATGAATGTAATGACTGCAGCGAGACGTTGTTGCCCGTGGAAGATGCGCGGCCCATGCACTTTCAGGTTATCAACCACGACGATATCGCCGGGACCGAAGTTCACTTCGCGATCGCCCATCTGGAAGATTCCCCGTCCAGCTACTCCCACAAAAATTTCCAGCCGCTCATGCCAATTGAGCCGCCGGGGATCGGACATTACCGTAGGCGGATACGATAGGAGCTCCGCTCGAAACGGAAACTTGGGATTGAAGACGAGTGGGTGATACCGCCCGCGGGCGTCGATTTGGGGGACGTTAAACTGTCGCTCGGGTAACCTTGAGAGGTAATCCAACGAAACCGGGACCGTCGACATGGCAACAATCATTTCACATGTTCCTGAATTCTGCAGAGAATGAGCATGCGGCGGGTGCGTGGCCTATTGAGCAGAGGTGTTGTGCCTGTAGCTTGAGCCTCTGAATTCACCCTTGTTCTCGAATTCCCAAGAGTAGTGCGGTAAGTGTATGAATCCATTGCTGCCCGAGATCGCTAACGGAGAATTTGGGCCCGGCGCACCGTGAGGGAACTGATCGCGAAAACCCATGACCCAGTTTCCCGTTCCACTTCGCCTCAAACCCCGATTTCGACAGCGGAGTTTTGGGGGGAAACCCAGGTGAAATCGAAGCAAAAGAATCAGCGTCATTACGACGGTGACTTGAGGAGACTCGCTTCACGAAGTATGGCCGCGAGAGCCGTTATGTCGTGGGCGAATCGACCCAGGAACAGACCGTCAACGGACGCGCCGAGGAGACCGAGCAGTCCAGGGCCAGCGCTACCGCCATAGATGAGCCGTGTGTTGTTGCGGGCCGAGATCCAATTTTGCAGACCGTGTGCAACCGCGACGATAAACTGCGGCGATGCCGGCACTGACGCGCCGATCGCCCAAATCGGTTCATAGGCAACGATCAGCGGAGCATCCGATTTGATGCCAGTGGTGGCGGACTCCAGCTGCCTGATACAAAAGTCGACAGCGGCTTGAGTAGTCGTTCGTTCTGGTTCTCCGACGCAGAGGACAGGCACGAGCTTCGATCGGACTGCCGCTGTGACCTTGCGCGCAATGCTCTCGTCAGTTTCGCCGAAGAGTCGACGCCGCTCCGCGTGGCCGATTTCAACAACGCTGCAGCCTGCTTCGGAAAGCATCGGAGCTGAGATCTCTCCGGTATAGGCGCCGCTGTCTTCCCAGAAGACATCCTGGGCACCAATCGCTATCGAGGTTCCTGCGAGCGCCACGCGGGCCTCATGCAAAGTGAGAAAATCCGGGATCACGAAGAGGTCCAGGTCCGGCGGCAGGCCGCGGCGCGCGAGTTTAGCAACGCCAGCGAGCCACAGTCGCGTTTGGCTGAGCCCCATATACATCTTGAGGCTGACGCCGATCACGCGTCGCCGAGTCTGCGAGGCCGGATACGTCATGCGGATTAGCCTGCAGCCAATGTTTCGTAGCCGCAGATCGCGGCCACTTTAGAAGCCGAGGCAGAAGCCGGGTCGAATCGGTACTTCAGCCACTCGTCAACCAGCAGGCGCGCCAATTCAAGGCCAATAACACGTTCGCCCAGGCAAAGGACCTGCGAGTTGTTGCTGAGCACGGCTCGTTGCACCGAGTAAATATCATGCGCAGTGACGGCCCGTATCCCCGGAACCTTGTTAGCGCTGATGGCCATTCCGAGGCCGGTTCCGCAAATGAGCAGCGCGCGGTCTGCTTCCCCACCTACTACCATCCGCGCCGCACGGACCGCGACGTGCGGATAGTCAGTGTGCTCGTCATTGCCGACGCCGACATCGGTAACCTTGAACACGGCGGAATGCTTATTTAGATCCTCTTTGAGAGCGTCACGGAACCGCCTGCCTGCGTCATCGCAGCCAATTACGACATGAAACTTGTCATTAATCATATTGTTCTCGCTGATAACTTGAAGAATGGACAATTGTCCTGGAGGGCCGCGCTGGCCGGACTGGGGGCCGAATTTTTAATGAAGCACGGCTCACCAATCTGGGTGAGCCGTGCCCGAACCGTCTTAAGGAATGCGAGGATGAACGCCTGCTTCACTGGATCTCTGCAGTCTCAAGCGAAGGAGCGGGGGTTGCTTGCGCCATAAACGCGGGACCGGTTTCCTCGCTTGAATGATGAGGGCTCACGAACAAGAATGGCTCCATGATCTTCATGATGGGTAGAAATTCCTGTCGATCCAGATGGTGTCTGATTGCGTCGCGATCCACTACGTCAAGCCACTTCCAAATGCGATCTGTAATCCGCACGTTAAAGGCAAATGTCTCAATCGCATCCTGGCGCACCGGGGAAGTGTCGGAGGTGATCCAGCCATCGAATCCGAGTTCCTTCAGATGATAGAGGAACTCGACATACAGCCACAGGTTGCAAGTGCCCGCCATCAGGTCCCAATCCCACTTGCCGTTATTGTCGTTAATGTGGACGTGATACGGGAAACCACTCAGGGCTATGAGCGAAAGTGCCTCGGCAGGATTCTCCCCGCCGTAAATGGAGTGGCCAATATCCAGCGTGATGCCCAGATTGGAACGTCCAACTGCATTACAAAGCAGCAGCGCCTTTGCGGCCGAGTCGAGCGTGCAGTGTACGCGTGTCTCCGAGGGCTTGTATTCCATGTAGAGCGGCATCTCCGGAACGTAATCCGAAGCTTCACGGACACAATCGACCATGGAGTTCCAGGCTTTGCGATAGTTGGTGTGGAATGGGTAGTCGTATCCATCGCTTAGCGGGCAGCATGTGACCTTGTCCGCCCCCACGCTCACCGCGTAATCTTTCGCCGCCTTGATCATGTCCACGGCCTTGCGCCGGATCGCCGGATCAGGCGAGCAGAGTGACCCGTAGGCAAACACGGGGTCGCGTTTGATATTGACGTTGACAGCGGAGATCTCGAGATTTAGCCGTTTGATGTGCGCCAGCATTATCTCGGGAGTGTCTACCCCATAAGGATGCCCGATCTCAGCGCCAGTGACTCCCGGAATCTGCGCCAATTTCTCAAGCGTCTGTTGGACGGAAAGCGTCTCCTGGTACTCGCAGAATCGATCGCGCAACTTGCCGAGATAGGACGTGATAACCGCATGTTTCATAAGTTTTCTACCTTTCAATCGAGTACGGAATTTCGAGGATGGAGCAGGTCTCATTGAATCTCGGACCACTCATGTCATCGGTAACGATGCGCAAGCTGTGGAGACCTGTGGGGACGTTCCTGACTGCTGACCATTTCTGGTCGCCGAGAGAATTTGGTGTCACGGTGAACACAAGAGTGCCGGCCCGTCGCCACTCCAGAAGTGCCGCTAGAATTTCGCGCGGCTTTCGTTCCGGGGCCCGGCGTCCGTCAGGGTAATCCCCAAAAACCTTACCCATCTTGTTGGATGTGCGTTGATGTGCGCGCGAACCACTTTTCGAATAATTCGCATCATCGAAGATCGCCTGCACTGCCGGAACATTCGGGGGCGCTCCCTGCAAACAGGGACCGGGAGCGGGAAACCGGCTGGCAGCCGTAAAGCTTGGATTGTTGTTGATGTTGAACTGGAAACCGTGAATTCCCGCGAGGGTTTTTCCATGGGCACAAGCCAACGCAACGGAAATCCATAGCCGCGAAGTGGTCTTGAGATTCATATGGTTTATTCCGGAGCGCTAATCCAGGCGAACAATTCGCATGTCACGGATAATAGCTGTAATAACGAACTAGAGTCTAGCAGTAATCAATTGAGGATTTGGACGATTCTGCCTGCATAAATCGCGGCAGAATAATCCGAATGTTCATTCAAATCCTTCTAGACATCTGCATGCGGCCGCAACGATCATTGGTCCCGAGTTAAGGGAACGTAACTTAATTCCCGCGAAAACTCAAAACGCTGAATTTTTTATAGTGAGGACATACGCATGCTTATGAAGTTCGCATCACGTCTCATGCTCTTGCTGGTATTCGCAGGCACACTTGCGATTGCACAGAACACATCCAGCTCGATCGCTGGCACAATTACCGATCCAAGCGGCGCTGTTTTGCCCAATTCATCCGTGAAGTTGGTAAACCGTGCCACGGACGTTGTCCGCAATGCCCAGACAGATGAAGCCGGCCTCTACGCATTCCCGGCACTTTCGCCAGGCATGTACAGCATCACTGTAGAGCGGACCGGCTTTCAAACGCAGGTGCGCTCCGACATTACTCTTCAAGTACAGCAAGCTGCCCGCATCGACTTTTCTCTTTCCGTTGGCGAGGCATCACAAACGGTCAACGTAGCCGCAGATGCGGCCATGCTTTCCCAGGAAGATACGACCATTGGGCAGGTAGTTGAGAATAAGCGCATTGTTGAACTTCCATTGAACGGGCGAAGCTATTTGCAGTTGGCGGTTCTCTCGGCCGGAGCGACGAATAGTTCACCGCCCTCCCAGTCCAGCGCCTTTCAAGGTGGGCCTCGCGGCGCGACCAGCCTCACCATCAATGGCCAACGCAACGACTTCAATCACTACACTCTCGATGGCATTGAGAACACTGACCCCAACTTCAACAGCTATGTCCTGCAGCCCTCGATTGATGCATTGGACGAGTTCAAGATCCAGGCAGCCACGTATCCAGCCGATTACGGCTGGGCGGTCACTCAGATCAACGTTGACACCAAGTCCGGATCCGCTCAGATTCACGGCAGCGCTTTCGACTTTCTTCGGAACTCATGGTTTGACGCCAAGAACTACTTCGATACCAATGGTCCCATCCCTGAATTTCGCCGTAACCAGTTTGGTGGAACAATTGGAGGTCCGATTCTCCGTAAGCGCCTCTTCTACTTCGGAAACTATGAGGGCCTGCGGGATAGCAAGGGCCAAACCATCGTCACCACTGTGCCGACACCTACGCTCATCGGCGGCAACTTCGTCGGCAAGAATACGATCTATGACCCTGCCACTCTCGTGCTTGGCCCAGGTGGCACAACTGCTACAGCGACCCCATTTCAGGGGAATATCATTCCGTCGAGCCGCTTCAATCCCACTTCAGTTGCGGCTCTACAGTATTACGGACTTCCCAATCAAGCGGGATTGGCCAGCGGAGCGAATAACCACATAAACAATGAGTCGCTCACCAATTCGAGCGATCAAACCATGGTGCGCGTCGATTATCAGATGACGTCAAACCTGTCCTGGTTTGGCCGCTGGAATTACGATAAGGATTCGACTTATACTCCTTCAAGCTTCATACACGAAGGCGGTTTTGTCACCACTCGGCCCGACCAAGTGGCGGCAGGCGGCATCCAGATCATTGGGTCTCACCTTATCAACGATGAGCGCTTTGGCTGGACCCGCTTCGTAAATAACTTGACTGGATACAACGCATACAAGAACGATATCAACACGAAAGTGCTAAAGATTCCCAGTATCAATCCTACAAATAATCCTGCGTTCTGGGGCATTCCTTCGATGGCCATTACGGGATATAGCAGCTTCGGGGAACCCACCACCGTCTATCTTACCCATAACAACATCTGGGAAGGCCATGATACCGTCAGCTGGACCCATGGCAAACACTTCATGACGTTTGGCGGAGTGTATGAAGCCATTCACTACAACCAGACGGGCAATCAATTTGCTCTTGGCTCCTTCTCGATGAACGGCACTGCGACAGGGAACCCGGCGGTTGGCGGGAGTATAGGAGATCCTGTTGCTGACTTCCTTCTTGGATACCTTTCTTTCAACCAGACTGGGTTTCAGCCAGCGGCGGCTCAACTGGTGGGCGCTTACTATGCCGGATTTGTTAACGATACATTCCACATCACTCAAAATCTAACGCTTACTTACGGTCTTCGATATGAGTTCCTGAACCCTTTTAAAGATTTGAATGATGCGTCTTCGAACATAACGGATATCAATACAAACCCTCCAATCGTTGTTCGCGCATCCAATCAGGGTGCAAATCTCGATCCATATGGGGGTCTTGCGGTCCGGCTTCAAAATATAACGCTTGTACGAGATGGCAGTATGGGGCCCGCACTTGTGAATGCGGACCGCAACAATTTCGCGCCCCGTCTTGGTCTCTCTTACTCGCTTGACCGAAAGACTGTCGTCCGCGCTGGCTTCGGAACGTTTTATGACATGTTGGATATGGGCAACTCCATCTACGACATGGCTCGGACGCTGGCAGGGCAAATCAACGCTAGTCCGGCCTACCCGAGCCTCAACATGACGTTTCAGAATCCTACTGGTGGCACTGCAAGCGGCAGCAGCACCACGCTCAACGTTTCAATTCCCACTATCCTGGGAAATAACCCAAACATTAGAACGACTTACATAAACCAGTGGACATTGGACATTCAGCGGTCTCTTTCCAGGAACACCGTGCTGGATGTCGCCTATGTCGGCAGCCAGGGCCATAAGCTGAAGAGGGAAGCAGCACTTAACATGCCAACAACTACGGGACCAAGTTCCGTGCAGTCGAGGCGGCCATGGCAATATATCGGTCTTGTTCAGTATCCAGAAAGCATCGGCTCCTCCAATTACAATGGCGTCCAGGCCAAGATAGAAAAGCAGTTGAGCGGAGGCATGACATTGCTCAGCGCTTACACCTTCAGCAAATCGATCGATAACACAAGTGGCGTGCGGCCGGGAAATGGAGTGTCTGGCAACGTGCTATTTCCTAACAATCCGTTCGACCTCGGAAAAGGGGAACGCGGGCTTTCCAACTACGATGCCCGCCACCGCTGGGTGACATCCGGACTTATCGAATCACCTTTCGGCGCAAATAAACGTTTCGCCACCAACCGCATTTTAAACGCATTGCTTGGCTCGTGGCAGCTTGGGGGCATTCTTGCTGTTCAGAGCGGAAGTCCGGGGACAGCTGAGGATGGCAGCGATGTGACCAACATCGGCAATGGCGCCACCCCTCGCCCGAATACGACGGGTATCAGCCCCAAGCTCTCCAACCCGACTCCGCTAAATTGGTTCAACAAAGCAGCCTTTGTCAAAAACGCACCCTACACATACGGGACTGCCAGCCGCAATACCATCATCGGCCCAGGCCTCGTTCAGTTGGATACGTCGCTGATGAAATCCATCGTGTTCGGAGATCGTGTCGCTACGCAGTTCCGTTGGGATGTGTTTAATGTCGCTAACCACCCTATCTTTGCACTGCCCAACACTGCTCTCAACAGCGTCAGTTACGGCCAGATTTCCTCTACCAATGTTGACAGCCGCGAGATGCAGATTTCCATGCGAATCGTGTTCTAGAATGGTGCCTCAAAGAAGCTGAATCGGTAGAGTACAACCCCGCCTTCCGTTTGCGAATGCCAAGCGGAAGGCGGCATTTTTGGGACTACGCCACGATGAGGTTGCTCTTAACCAACGAGAAACGAAACCTTTGAGTCACTCCTGGGATGCTTTATTCCTTTCTAGTGAAGTAGTAGTGAAGTCATTGAGGCTCGACCAGTCGGGGTCGCTCCGAGTGCGATAGAACGGGCCTGATCAGACGTCCGCTTGAATCAGCAGGACGGTCTCTGGGCAGGCATGAACAACTTCAACCCGGAAAGCACGGAGTGGCCACGACGAACCAGCCGATCGTAATTGCTTGACATGCGTTTGTCTATTTATTGGAGAGACATGGAAAAGACGCTTGACGTGAAGCTTGCAGTACTGAAGAAAGATCCTAATTCTCGTGAATTCATATTGGCAGATGCGAAGGATGCGGACATGGTATTCGGTATTGCGGCGACGGGAAAAGCACTCGATGGGAGGACAAGATCGCTCAGCGAATACCGAGATCAAATACGTGGAATCGTCGCCCAAGGCATGGTGGACGTCACGATTATGTCTGGCAGAACATCAGAACTACTGACGATCGGTGAGAGGATTTTCGATTCGTCTCCGGTAACCCCAGCCGTGCGCGTAAACGATGCAACTGACTTGCATATTATTCGCGGAGGACAATATCCTACAAACTTTTCGCGACCGTTTGCCACGACCACACTGGAGCATGCGCAGGCCGGCAAGAGTCCGTGTTCGGATGCCGAGCGGCACATGGGCGCTAATCTTGGGCTATATTCAGTCACGTTCAATAACCACCCTGAGACCGATCTCAAGACTCTTGAGGCTTACAAGGCATTTCGCCTGGAGGCTGAGGCGAAACATTTCCGTCATTTTCTTGAGGTGTTTTATCCCAATGTGCCCGCCAAGTTGCATGGCATCGCACCGGAGGAAATCCCGTACTTTGTCAATGACCACATCGTGCGGCTCCTGGCTGGAGTGACCTCCCGGGCCAGACCTGCTTTTCTAAAGATTCCATATGGCGGTCCAAGAGCTTTGGAAGAACTTTGCGCATACGATCCTTCGCTCGTAGTGGGTGTTTTGGGAGGTTCCGCAGGTACAACGCACGACGCATTCTTCCTCTTGCACGACGCAAAGAGCCATGGGGCACGGGTTGCGCTATTTGGCAGAAAGATCAACGCCGCTGAAGACCAGGTATCGTTTGTCCAGTACATGCGGCTCGTGGCGGATGATCAAATCACACCTGCAGAAGGGGTAAAGGCGTATCACTCGACTCTGCAGAAAATGGGCATATCTCCGCGTCGCAGTCTCGGTCAGGACATGGAACTGACTTCCACGTTCGCATGCTATGGGAGTTGACCAATCCGCATGGCTGAAGAAGCGACATTTTGGGGAACTCAGCACGCATTAGATCGTTTCTTGGGCTGCTCGGGGCGATCGATGGACGGAAATCGTGGTTGAACAAGCAGCATGAATTATTCGGAGCTGGATGTGCAGCGGTACACGATCTATGTTGAGTTTCCGCTGCGCCAGGAGCACACGGACGACTTCAAACTGCACGCGGATGAGCTAGGCCGGACAAGTGGGAACCCAAGTGAAGGAGAAAAGGATGATTACCATTCTAAAATTTAGAAGTGCGCTGGTCATAATTCTGGCGGGATTGTTTCCCGTTCTAGCGGCCGCAGGATCTGGACCAGCTCAAAGCAACCAGACCGCGGTATCCATAGTTGGTGACTCGTTTTACATCAATGGACGGCCGACCTATGCCGGACGTGCCTGGCAAGGTCATGCGATTGAGGGCTTGCTCATGAATTCACGCATGGTCCAGGGCATCTTTGACGACTTCAATCCCGAGACCGCCGCGCAATGGGCCTACACCGACACAGGCAAATGGGATCCGGAACGAAATACCAACGAATTCATTGCCGCCATGCCGGAGTGGCGCTGGCACGGGCTGCTGGCCTTCACACTAAATCTGCAGGGAGGTTCACCCTATGGTTACTCGAAACAGCAGCCGTGGGAGGACTCCGCCTTCGACATTGACGGAGCGTTGCGGCCGGCATACACCGCGCGCCTTGAACGTATTTTGAATCGCGCCGACGAGTTGGGCATGGTTGTGATCCTCGGGTATTTTTACGTAGGCCAGGACGCGCGGCTGCGAGATCAAGCCGCGGTCATAAGGGCGACTGACAATGCCACGCAATTTCTACTGCGGCACGCTTGGCGCAACGTCATGGTGGAGATTGACAATGAGTGCAACGTTGGCTTTCATCACGCGATCTTGAAGCCTGAGAGGGTGAGTGAACTGATTGCACGCGTCAAAGCCGCTCGCAAGCACGGACGCCGTCTGCTGGTGAGCGCATCCTTTGGAGGAGGCGCAATCCCCGTTGAGTCCGTGGTGCATGTCGCCGATTTTCTACTGCTGCATGGCAACGGGGTCGCGCAACCGGAGAAGATTTCCGAGATGGTGAGAAAGACGCGCGCTGTTTCCGGCTACACGCCCAAGCCGATTCTGTTCAACGAAGACGACCACTTTAACTTCGAACAGCCTGAAAACAACATGACTGCGGCAATCGGCGAACATGCGTCGTGGGGATATTTCGACTACCGCATGAAAGGTGAAGGCTTTCGGGAGGGCTTCCAGAGTGTCCCGGCAGACTGGACAATCAGCAGCGCCCGTAAGCGGGGGTTCTTCCATCTTCTGGCTGAGGTCACCGGATCGGAATGAAGTCAGAGATCAGATCTGAGCGCACGCCGTCGGGGGCCGCTTCCGTCACGCTCCCGACGGTTAATCTACCTCGCATAACTTCTAACTTCAAACCAATCTACGGGCATGGTTTTATGGCTCTCATGATAGAACTTCTTCAGGAGCGCAAGGATCACAGCGTGTCGCATGTTCTCCTCCGGTAACGCGTTAGAGTGAGCGACGCTGTTCAGGTCTTACTTCTCCACCACAAACGGCACTTCGAGAATGCTGCACGATTCGGCGAACCTCGGGCCACGGCGGTCATACGCGACGATCCGCAGCATGTGTTTGCCGGGTCCAAACGGGGCCAGGAATCGGTTCGCCGCCCCAGGCGTGCGAGACTTTACAAGCTGAAAGGGCGCACTGCTGGCGTAGCTGAAAGGCATTCCATCCACATAGAACTCGACGCGATTGCGGGGCCAGCGCGGGTGCCGGTTCTCCACGATCACCTCAAGCTGTGCGGCCGCTGCAGCGTTCATCACTTGGCCGGGCGTGAAGCCAACCAACTTGATCAACGGCGTTTCGTCCGAATCGTACTTCGGCATAGCTGGGATCTTGGAACCTGTGAGCCTTGCCACCTGTTCAAAGAACATCCACTTCACAGGCGTACTGATCCCCCAATTCGTTGGTGGAGACTGAAATCCGTCGAGGTAGTTGTTCCAGCCCTGGTCGTAGAATCCCCAGCCGACACGATCTTGCACGGCGGCATGCAGGTTCATGGGACTGACACCGTCTTCGTTGATCAGCAGCGGTCTGTTGTAACCCGCCCAACGGTGCGCGTTGAAGATATTCTGGTGAACATCTTCAGGCGTCTGGTGGTTGGTGTGAAACAGGATAAAGTCGGCTGCAAGGATCGCCGAATCAATCGGACGACCGGCCGCCTGTGGAATCGGGCCAGGCCAACTGAAAGAAACCGGGATCTGGTGCTCGACCGTCTTTTGCGCAAGGAGCACTGCATCGAGAATCCCGTCCGGCTGCATGATGGGATGTTCGTAGGATTGCGGATTGGTTTCGTTCACGATCTCAATCAGGATGTTGCGATTCGGAAGATTCTTCAGAAATAGGGACGCCTGCCTGATGGCTTCTTTTGCATATCGGTCCTCAGGATCCGCCAGGATGCGCTGATTTGTTCCCTGATAGAAGTATCCGACGATCACGACCATTCCCAGTTTGTCAGCTTCCTCAATCACCCGCTGAAGGCGGCCCGCATACGCCGGCTTGAGGTTCCCTTGAGGGTCGAACCCGCTGTCATCGTGGGACTGCAGAACTTCATCTCCCACGCCGAAATGTCCATCCGTTGGCGCGCCACCCTGGAGATTCACCGTGAAGGCCAGTAAACCCGTGCTGCGCCACTCGGGTAGTTCAGCGATAAACTCCCGCGTGTTTCGCTCCGGGTCCCATTTCCTAGTATCCGGATAGTCCCAGGAAACGTCACCCATGAGGCCTGCTGTTTTATATGGATTCTGCTTGCTCCCCTGTTTCGGGTAGTTGGCGTCGTCGAAAAGCGCCTGAACCGCTCGCACATTGAGCAACGTGCCGACAAGGTTTGGATCGGCGTTCGGAAACCCAGCTTCCTTGGTGTAGGTCAGGTGGCCGTTGATTGTAAAGAACGGTCCCCGAATCCCTACGACCGTAGGACCGGATTGAGCGATACCAAGACTGGATTGAGCGACAGCAAATGCTGCCAGCAGCACAGTCGCGAATACAGCACAAGAATAGTGTTTCACTTATTCCCCTTTGTAACGCTAATTAGCAACGGCAATCGTTGCTTTCCGTTCATCGATGGACCGCATGTGGAACCAACATACAATCGCGATCGCGTTCAATCCGGCGGCAATCAAGAAATAGGCGGATGCGCTTCCCGTGACTCGCTGCAGATACGGAAACGCGTTGGCACTTATAAAGGAACCTATATTGCCCGCCATATTCATAGTGCCCGAAACACGGCCGGTATTCGCCCCGGCGATGTCAGCACAAAAGACCCAACTTGGACTTAGAGTCATTTCCGCCCCGAATACGGCCAAGCTTAGATAGACCACAGCCAGGGCCGGAGCATTAGCTCGGGTCAGTGCTACCATGCCGACGGTGGCCAGCGTGAAGCCAAGCATCCCCGGGAGACGTCTTGACCAGACACGAAAATGCGAATGATAAAGCCGGTCCACCAGCCATCCCGCGGACCACTGGGCCGTAGCAGCCACAAGTAGAGGAATCATGGCATACGCCGCAGCCTGCGAATCCCCAAGTCGATACTCCCTCTTCAAATAGGGCAGCATCCAGGACATACAAAGGAAGAAAGTAAAGTTACTTGCGAAATACTGAAACATGTTGAAGGCCATCGGTCCCGATCGAAGGATTCTGGATAGCCCCCCATTGACGGGCGATGCGGCCGTAATTGTGTCCAGTGGCTTTGCCGGCCGGTCACGGAACCACAGTAACCAAAAGATTGTCCAAACTGTCCCAATGGCGCCGAGCATGAGGAATGAGTTCCGCCAAGGCCATCTCGCCAGCATCCAGGCCAGCAAAGGAAGTGAGATGGCTGCGCTGATGCGGGAACCAGAGAACAGGACGCCGTTTGCCCTGCCTCGCTCACCGGGGGGCAGCCAGTTGTATATCGCACGGGCGCCTCCCAGGAACACGCCGGCTTCAGCCATTCCGAGGGCCATGCGAACTACCAGAAGCGATGTGAAGCTCCAAGCGAATCCTGTGAGAATCGCCATCACGCTCCACAACCCCACCACCACGGTCAGGCCAGCTCGGGGACCGACCTTATCGATCAGCCACCCCCCGGGAATCTGATTGATGGCATAGCCCAACGCCCAAGCCGAGAAAATGAGTCCCATGGCGGCGTCAGACAAGTGCAATTGGCCTGCGATGAATTCTTTGGACGCGGAGACACAGACCCGATCGATATGGGTGATCATTACGAGGATAAACAACACAAATACGACGATGTATCTCTTCATCTTTACATCTTCGATCCGAAATTGTGATGGGGTTGAGCGCCGTAGATCAAGTTATGACGAGGCACACTGTTATCCAACGGGAGACGGGCGTGAGGAATGCGCACCTGCCTTCGATTCGGCCGATTCAAGCAACGCTTTCAGAAAAATGCTGAACGATACGGCTCCCGGATCCGGATGCCCGATGGCGCGATCGCCTAACCGGCTCGCTTTCCCAACCTTGCATGGCCACTTGGCGGTCTCCGCGGCTTCCTTCTCCGCAGCCAGGAAGGATGCATTCATCGTCGCCACTAGATCTACACCGGGCGGCACTGCTGCCGCGGCGTGAATGGCATCCAGAATCGTTTTGTCGCCGGGCTTCACCTTGCCGACCCTGGTAACCGCGTCTTCCATGTTCTTGAGCATAGCCAGAAATTCAGATGCTCCGATTTGTTCCTTTCCATGAAGAGCCACAGCTCCGGCGATCAGCGCTCTTCCAAGAATGACGCCGATAGCACCGCCTGTGGCGTTCATGAAGGCGGTGCCAGCGGCTCGAAGAATCTCCTCAAGAGAGTCATTGTCATCCAACGCACCAACATCGGCTCGGATCGCATCAAACCCGATCCTGACCGTGATACCGTGATCGCCGTCGCCGATGTTTCCGTCCAATTCATTCAGGCGGCCCTCGGCGTCATCGAATTTCGCAGCAGCCAGCAACAGCGCGTCTTTCAAGCCCTCTGCATCCATCATGTCCCTCACCTAAACCTGTACCAATCCGGGGCCTTCGCACGGAGCGAGCAGCCATCGTTTCAGATCCTCGTCCAAGCGCATGATACTTACCGAGGCTCCGGCCATATCGAGTGAAGCCGCGTAGTTTCCTATGTAAGATCGCGCAATGCTGATTCCGGCATCTTTGAGCAGCCGATGCACGCTTCGAAAGACAATGAACAGTTCGCCTAACGGCGTTGCGCCGAATCCATTAATGAGTACAGCTACTTCCTCCCCGGAAACGATGCTCAAGTCCGCCAGAATACCCTTCACCAGGAATTCGGAAATCTCATTTGCCCGGCGAAGCGGGCCACGCTCCACACCTGGCTCGCCGTGCAGCCCCATCCCCAGTTCCATTTCGTCATCCGGTAGCGTAAAGATCGGCTTGCCAGAAGCGGGAATGGTGCATGAGGTCAGCGCCACGCCAATAGTGCCGGTATTCTCGTTCGCCTTTTCTGCCGCGGCCGCAACTGCCGGCAAATCTAATAATTCCTCGGCTGCCGCGCCGGCGACTTTTAGAACGAAAAGGTCTCCGGCGACTCCACGTCGTTCGCTGCGGCGTTCCCGGGGAGCAGACGCCACGTCGTCGCAGATACGTACGGTAACGACTTCGATCCCCTCTGCCATTAGTTCCTCGGCTGCCATATCGAAGTTCAGGAGATCGCCGGAGTAATTCCCGTACAAGAACAAAATTCCTCGGCCGGCGTGGATCTGGCGCGCGGCACGGCAAATAGGCATCGACGGTGGCGCGGCAAAAACGTTGCCTGAAACGCTCGCGTCCGGTAACCCGCGTCCCACGTATGCGGCGAACATTGGCTCATGACCGCTGCCACCGCCCGTCAACACGGCAACCTTTCCAGAAACCGGGACATCCTTCCGTGCGATGACCTGAATCCCGCCCAATTTTCTTATGATGTGCGGATAGGCGAGGGCCAAGCCCTCAATGCCTTCTGCCGCGACCGCATTCGGATCGTTGATCAGCTTTTTCATTTGTTTCAGACGGCATGACTATGAGCCTGCGAGGCGCTCATAGCCAACTCCTTTTTCAGGTTTTCGATAGACGAAGCAAGAAACTGAGAATCCGAGGCGACATCCGCTTCCCAATTCCCCGTCTGCGGTGTCCAAGTTTCCAGGTATATCTCTGGAGACTTTGTGTGCTCGAAGATGCGCTGAAACAGCTTGCGGCGCTCGATCTGCCCTTCGCCAAACGGAGTGCCCGTGACGGCAAACCCAACATTGGAGCCGGTCAGGCGATAGTCCTTCAGGTGATACATCAAAGCGCGTGAACCGAGGAGCTCAAAAACCGCGTTCAAGTCTTCAAAATTCCGTAGGGAATTGGCAACATCAAGGCAGAAACCCACAGCCTCTTCGGGGTAGCCTGCAACTGCCTCAGCCAGGTCACGGCACGGAATGTCGAAGTGGTTCTCAATTGCCAAACGCTTCCCACGCTTTTCAAGAATCGGGACGACGCCATCGAGAAACCCATGAATTTCGCGGCTCGAGATTCGGCCACCGCCTTCACGCTCAAGCACAATGCGGAGTTCCCTCTTCCCGATGGCATCCACGCGGTCAAGGTATTGCGTTACGAGCTGAAGATCGAGCGTGGTGCAGCCGAGCGTAATGTCCAATCCCAGTTCATTTGCTCGCGTCCGAAGATTTTCCCATTCAGAACAGGACAGCTGCAGCGGGCGCGCATTCTCGCAAACCTGCAACCGCTCCAACCCTGCATTCCGGGCCAGCACGAGAAACTCCCACATCTTAGGGGCCCTGGCAATATCCGCAAGGAGATAACGGAATACGTACGAAGTCGCTCCGATCTTGATACTCATTTAGTCAAGTGCCCTTTCTACGTGGTAACGTGCCTGGGATGTAGATGTGCAGCGCCGTACCGCAGAGCCGGCGAGCAAATACCTGGTATTTGGGTCATTCGTTCTATTTTCTGATCGTTCGTTAATGGTTGCTGATATTCGCAGAACCGGACTCGCAATTGCTCTTGAAATCCAGTGATGACTGCGTGCTTGATGGAATCAGCATCCTATCTATCAAACAGAATCCTTCGTGTGAACGAGATAGCGGCCACAATCTCAACTGTTGACTATGGGCCGTCCGGTTGTTCGCGTGCTAGCAAGTTTATCTGATAATTAGGACAATTCTGCGTCCCGCAACCGGTAGACTCGGGCCGCGCCGGCTCAGACGGTTTTTGTGGATAGGGTATTTACTTGACGCCGCCGGATACAACAGGTTGTGGTCTGACCAAGGTTGCAAAAGGAGCGGAGCGCACCTGCACGGCTTGTTGAGCCAATCGATAGAACAGCTGATTGCGAGATCTCGATTTGCGGTGATTGAATCGAAAGGTGAGTTCGACCGACTGATTGTCTGGATGCTCCTATCCTCATCTCCAGCTAATATATGGAGGCGGGGGCGGTTTTCAGAGCGCTGCCCGCAGCAATGATGCGGTTATCCGCATTCTGTTGCTTTAACGCATGGGCGAACTTTCGGCGCGAACATAATTGCCAAAGCTGCAAGTATCCGCAGATACTTGTCTCGTGGCTGATCCTCTCACTTCTGTCGTTGTCTTCGCAGGAACTCACTCCAGAGTAGCGGCGATCGGCCGACCCCCGCATCCGTCAGACCGATTGAGCTATCAATCTATCTTGGGCAGCAATAACCATACGGAATGAGCAGGTCAATGCTTTCAATTATGAAGAAGATACGGTTTGAGAACTTTGCAATTGATCATCTTGTAGATACCAAGGGACGATATCTACTCGAACTGGAAGCTGCGTTTCCGCTCTCAATTCGGCCACTTTCGTTTCGTTGTGATCCTGGCCAGCCCCGATTCAATTGGCACGAGAGACTGGAGATTTTCGTCTCGGTTCAAGGCGAAGGCAATTTTCAGATGGGCAACGAGAACGTCCGTTTCCGTCAGGGAGACATTCTTATTGTCGACACTATGAAGCATCACGGGCTGCGAGAGATTTACACCAGACAGTGCCGGGCAATTTCCATCAGTTTTCTTCCGGAGTTCGTTTGCAGCCCCGGTGCACCGCCCCACGCCTTCGCGTTGCTGGTTCCGTTCTATTCGCACTCGTCAGGCGTACTCATAGTGCGCGAAACAGACCGGGCAGCGGGTCCGATGCACAGGGCGATCTCGCAGCTGGCGGCCGCCTATTTTGATAAGGTCCGCGATCAACCTGGGTGCTATGTATCATTTCTTGAGCTTCTCTACCTGCTTTCGCGGCATTTTTCCAATGCGGTTACTGATTACTCTGCATATCTCAATCAGCAGTACCGAGTGCGCCGTCTTGCCAAACTGCTCAAATACATCCAGGCTAACCACGCGGAACAGATCCCGGTTAAGAGGGGTGCGGAGATGGCCGCCATGAGCGTTTCGAGGTTTATGCGCTTTTTCAAGGTTTCAACCGGCATGACCTTCGTTTCTTATCTCACGCACGTTCGCCTCAATGTTGCGGCAGAGATGTTGCGGAGCCCAGAGCAGAGTATTTGCCAGATAGCGGCGGCAGCCGGATTCTCAGATCAAAGCTATTTTGGACGGGTCTTCAGTAAACAATTTGGACTGTCGCCAACCAAGTTTCGAGCCAGAGCAGCAGGCTAGTTTCTCGTTGCGGCGAATGTCGCGAGGCAGAATAGTCCGAATTTTCGACGGAATGTCGCTAGACTTGGGTTGGTTTTTGCAACTACTATTCTTCTCGTGTCAATCGCACGCAGTGATTGACGCTCTGGTGCGAATATTATGAATCTAAAGGGCGCTTCACTGTTTCTCATCTCTATTTCGTTGGTTTGTGCCCACGGACAGACCGTGGTAGGAATTCATGGCTCGCAGTTCACCATCAACGGCAATTCGACCTACACGGCCGCCAGCGGATTTCCCTCAGCCGATCAAAGCTTGCAGGGAACGCTCCTGAATGTTCGCGCCGTGCAGGCGATCTTTGATGATGCGAATTATCCGAATGGCGGCTCACGCGCCCATCCATACACATCGAACACTCAGGGCCCGGTGTTCTGGGACTATCCTGACGGGCCCTGGGACCCGGAACGGAACCTCCGTGAATTTCTTGCGGCTCTTCCGGAGTGGAGGCGCGCCGGTATCCTTGCTTTCACTGTGAACTTGCAGGGTGGCGGACCTCCGGATGGGAACTATGGTGAGAAAGAGGCGCTGCAACCGCATTTGAACAGCGGCTTCGATCCGCAAGGCAACCTCAAGCCTGCATATGCCGCTCGCCTTCAACGCGTGATTGAAGAAGCAGACAAGCAGGGCATGGTCGTCATCGTCGGATTCTTCTATCAGGGATCGAATGAGCGCATCCAGGCAGATCCGGAAGACCGGTACGCCAAGGAGGCCGTTCGGCAGGCCTCCCTCTTCTTGAAGAACCTTCCGCACCGCAACATTCTGATTGAGATCGCCAACGAAACCAATCCACAATCCTATAAACATCCCATCATGCAGCCCGATGGGATTCTCGACGCAATACTGCTCGCGCAGAAGACGGTCGAGCACCAGATCCCGGTTTCAATGAGCTGGGTTCAGGGTCCGATGCGTCGCGGGAGCCGAGGGGACTTGGCAATGCGCGCGGTGGATTATGTAATGTTCCATACGAACGGGCAAACGCCTGAATCAGCGCACGAATCGATTCAGGCTATGAAACGCTGGGCGGGTTATGACCGGCCTTTTCTGATCAACGAGGACGGAGTAAGCACATTCAATTTGCAGGCGGCAGTACAGGAACACGTGGGCTGGGGCTACTACGATGATGGCCTAGGCAACTATCGCGACGGCTTCCAGGATCTGCCGGTTGACTGGAAGATTGGCTCTAACGTGAAGTGGGTATTCTTTGAGCAGGTGGCGCGCTTGACAGGATCTCCAGCGCCAGCACGGCCAAAATACGAAGACGGCACCCTGCCCAAGATTACGGTGTTCGGTTTGGAGCCGGGCCAGGTGCTCAAGGGGCGCAACTGGATTGAGGCGATCGTAACCGACAACGATCCGCGCTGGCCCATCAAGCGCGTTGAGTTCTTCATTGACGACAAACCCTATAGCTACCGGCTAAACGCTCCATATTTCCTGGGCGGGCAGGAATGGTGGGACGCTATGGACATCTCCACCGGCCCCCATACCTTGCGCGTCGTAGCCTATGACATGCGCGGGCCCCGCTTCACTGAGACCTGCTCCATCCTCGAAATTCCGTTTTCAATTGAAAGGTAGACGACCTATGAAACATGCAATAATCACCTCATTTCTCGGCAAGCTGCGCGACCGATTCTGCGAGTACCAGGAACCGCTTTCCATCGAACAGAAGCTCGAACGGATGGCGCAGATTCCAGGTGTTACTGGAGCAGAAGTCGTTCATCCATACGAAGTAGATACGGCAGAGATTATGCTGGCGCACCTTAAGCGGCTAAACCTGCAGATCTCCGCTATAAACGTCAATATCAAGGGCGATCCGGTGTTCGCTTATGGGTCACTTTGCTCGCCTGATCCGGCGATCCGGCGCAAGGCCGTGGACATGATCAAGGCGGCGAAAGATTACGCGGTGAGCGTGGGCGCCGACAAGGTAACCTGTTGCCCGCTGAGCGATGGCTACGACTACCCGTTCCACACCGACTATCGCAAAGCCTGGAACGCCATGGTCAATTGCGTTCGAGAGGCGGCAGAGTACGTTCCGGATATGCCCCTCTATATGGAATACAAGCCCTCGGAGACACGCGTACACTGCACGCTGGACTCGGCCGCAAAGGCGCTGCTGCTTTGCAATGCGGTTGGGAGTTCCAACCTAGGCATCACGCTTGATATTGGCCACTCCATCTATGGTGGGGAGAATCCTGCCGAGGCGCTCTCGCTAATCGCTTTGAGCGGCGTTCCGTATTACGTCCACATCAATGACAACAACGGCAAGTGGGACTGGGATTTGATGGCAGGCACTTGCAACCTGTGGCTCTATGTCGAGTTTCTCTATCACCTGAAAGAACTCGGCTACGATGGCTGGATCACCTCCGACACATCGCCGGTACGACAGGATGCAATTGAGACATTCGCCTTCAACGTTCGAATGACGAACAGGATCTGGAACTGGCTTGATGTGGTGGATCGCGACGCAATCAGGCATCATCTGGACAGACAGGAATTCTTGCCCATTATGAAGCTCATGGAGCCGTTCTTATTTGTGGTCCCCGCTGGTTCAGGCGCAGGATTTGAACGCGCATTTATAACGCCAGAGGCCTCAACGGCGCCGCTTGTGACTGCAGAGACACAGTGAAGCAGGCGCTTATCGTCGCATTTCTGGGGACAGTGCGAGATCGGTTCACCCAGATGGGTGAGCCGCTCTCGATTCGCGAGAAGCTCCAGCGGGCGGCGCTGATCCCAGGTGTCGAAGGGGCAGAGATCATCTTCCCCGAGGAGTGCCAGGAACCCACCGAGGTTCTCGACGCTCTGGCCGAAACAGGACTGGCGCCTGCCGCGATCAACGTGAACCTGAAGGGGCGTCCTGAGTTTCAACACGGCGCGCTGAGCGTTAGCAGCCCGACAATTCGAAGAATGGCGATCGACCAGATTTTGAGGGCCAAGAAATTCGCGTTGCGCGCAGGAGCAGACCGGGTAACATGTGCTCCGCTTGCCGACGGAGTGGACTACCCGCTGCAACAAGATCACTCCGGGGCCTGGAGACGCGCAGTTGAGACGCTCAGGACGGCAATTGATGAAGGCCCGGATGTGCCTTTGTATCTTGAACACAAGCCTTCGGACCCACGCGTACAGGGCCTTCTTTCCTCTTCCGATGTGGTTCTGCAGCTCCTGCATGACATCGATCGGAAAGGGGCGGGGATCACATTCAACGTTGGACACGCATCGCTGGATGGACTCTCACCTGCGGCCTCGCTTGCGCAGGTGCTCGAAAGTGGTGTGCCGCTTTATGTTCACCTGTGCGACGCCGCAGGGGGTTGGGATTGGGATCTCCTTCCGGGCTCCTATCATCCCTGGCATTTGCTCGAGTTTCTCCAGGTGCTCATTGCGAGCGGATATGATGGGTGGCTGACGAGCGACAGCTTTCCCTTACGGCAGGAAGCGCGGGCCTTAAGCGCAGCACATATCCATAGCACCGCCCATGCTTTGCAGACAGTAGAAGATTTAACCGGCCATCGCCCTGGCTCCGGTAACTTCTTGTCCTTGAAGGATCTGGAGTCATGGCTATTTCCGAGCAACTAGAACCCTCGGCTCCACGCGTGATGAAGAGCCATCAACGCTTCCTTGTGCTCGCCGTTCTCTTCACGCTCTCCATGTTGACAATTGTCGATCGGGTCGCAGTCTCTGCGTCAAAGGTAGACATGTCGCACGAACTGGGATTTACCGACATCACCTTTGGACTGATCTTTGGCGCCTTTGCTCTGGGGTATGCGTTCTTTCAAATTCCTGCTGGCCTGCTTGCAGACCGATTCGGGTCAAGGCTGCCGATGGCAGCAGTGGTGTGCCTCTGGTCTCTCTTCACTGCATTGACGATTTTTGTTCGCAATCCGGCTATGTTCGTGGGGGTATGGTTTTTCTTCGGTGCTGCCGAGGCCGGTGCTTATCCAATATCTGCGCGCGTCATTCGATCCTGGCTGCCGGCTCGCGAGACCGGGATGGCTCAAGGCATTCTCTTCAGTGGGTCCAGACTAGGCGCGGCCTTCGGACTGACGCTGGTTTCCTGGGCAGTGGCTGGATTCGGCTGGAGGATTGCTTTCATCGTTCTTGGTTTATTGGGGATCGTATGGGCGGCGTCTTGGCTTCTGTGGTTCCGCAACACGCCTGAGGATTCCCCGTGGACCTCTGCCGCAGAGCGCGCATATATCCGGTCCGACCGCCAGCCACCGTCAACTCCAACTGCGACCATGCTTGGGATCACGGCCTCAAAGAGCTTTTGGAAGCTCCGTGAGACGCCGGCACTGATGTTGCAGTACTTCGCCTCAAACTTCACATTCTTCCTGTGCTTTACCTGGCTGCTGCCTTATCTGCGCCAACGATATCAATTGGGAGGAGCGGAAGCCGGCTTGATGGCCGCCGTTCCACTCTACTTCGGCGTTGCCGCGAATTGGGTCAGCGGCGCTGTAGTCGATCGTCTCTTTCGCAAGGGTTGGGGCCGTCTCTCTCGCGTGGTCCCCGCAGCCTCTGGCTTCCTCATTGGAGCAGTAGCGATTTGCGGGGCGGCGCAGGCCAGAACTCCATGGGCATCCGTGCTGGCAATTGCAATCGCCACATTCGGCGTCGATCTAACACTTAGTCCGAGTTGGACTTTTTGCATCGATATTGCCGGAGCGCGAACAGGGACACTTTCAGGCGCGATGAACATGTGTGGCAACATCGGTTCATTCGCCAGTTCTCTCGCTTTTCCGATGCTGTTTCGATGGACTGGCCGCTCGGACATCTTCTTCTATTGTGCCGGTGCTATCAATCTCTGCGCCGCGCTCCTATGGCTCACCATGAGGGACCAACGGGCCGGGATGAAGACCGCTTAAGGATTGCTTTCAAAGTTGACACCACCAATTGGAGCCACAAGTTACTTCTTTCGTTACCTGCTTACCGATTAGGCGTACTCGACGACGTCAAATCCGCTTTTCAGACCGACGCGGAACGGTTGCCGAAATCTGCATCCGGCGTAGGCCGAAAATTAGGGTCCAACCAGGGGCCAAAATTCCTTCACATAACTACCGTTTTGACGGCCGGTGACAGCATCACTTCAATTGCTTCTGCAGCTTGCATGTCATCCGCGTCTACTTTGTGCGTGTAGTGGGTCATGCGCATAAACTACCGGTTACCAGTTCACCGGACCAGCGACCGGCAGTTTCACATTTTAAAGTTCTTGAGTTAGGTTTCCAGAGCCGCCACCTCATACGAGCCAATTGAAGGGACAGTGAACT
>OCTA010001023.1_pt1 | contig 26052 bp, 14 predicted proteins | sample 1538991 | NCBI WGS metagenome assembly OCTA01 (sample SAMEA3539302, study PRJEB22396) | soil metagenome | biome: tundra; feature: field; material: soil | place: USA | collected 2010-05 | depth 0.15 m | reverse complement strand
TGTAGGCGCGGGTGCGCGACCAATCGATTTCCTTGAGATATTTTCCCTCGCCGGTAGCGCCGGGTTGAAGAGCGAGATAGCCGTTTTGGAGCAGCCAGGCGTTGAGGTCGACACCGCGTTCGAAACTGGCGAAACCATGATCGCTGAGGACGAACAGGACGGTCTCGTCGTCGACGTGCGCGAGGGTCTTGCCGACGAGGGTATCGGCGCGCACGTAGAGATCTTCGATCGCACGGCTGTGGGGACCGCCGCCATCTTTTTGGGCGAAGAACATGTGCTGCACCCGATCAGTGGTATCGAAGACGCAGGCCACCACTCCGCGACGCGTGCGATCGAGCGCGCTCAAGAATTGGGCCTCGCGTTCTTCGTAGACGAGGTAGGCCTGTTTGAGAAAGGCGGCGTTATCGATGGCGTGTTCGTTGAGAGCCCAGGTGTCTTCCGCCATGCCAAGAGTGGCATAGGCGCCAAGCAATTTGGCGAGATAGGCAGCGTAGTAGGTGGGGTGCGAGATGGGCAGCGCGGGATCCTCCGGGTTGATGTTGATGGGCGTGTGATAGAGCGAAAGCTGGGGCGAGATCCCGGTGAGGAGGAAGCGCACGATGCCGGTGACGGAGATGCCAAAGCAGGCTTTGAAGGTGAGGGTCACCCAGGGCGTGTACTCGCCGAGAGAGAGTTCATGACACTCGCCGGCGATTCGGAGCGTGGCGGAATCGGGTCCGCGTTTGCGCAGGGTGAAGGGGATGGTCATCGAGCCGGCGCCGGCCTTCATGCTGTTTTCCGGGCCGGCGATTTCACCGTGATAGATGCCGTCCCGCGGCACCAGGGGAAATCGATTCCCGCTTTCCATCGATTCCCCGGCGGCGCACGTGGTGTAGAGCGCGAACGTGCCCTGCGTGCCGAGCAGGTCTGGCGTACACATGGCGGAGAGCATGCGTCCGTTGAAGTTTTCCGGCGGGAAGGTGATGGGCACGCGCAGGATGGTGGAGGCGATCTGGTGTTGGCCGAGGATCTGCCAGAAGGTGCGGCTCTTGCGGCGCATTTCGACCAGCGGGCGGCTCAGTGGAATGCGGTATTTGCCGATGCTGAGGACGCGCTCGGGATCGCGGACGCGGGAGGAAGAGAGCTCCGGCATGTACGAGCGCAAATTGCGATTGAGAAAATCGAACATGTTGTGACGGGCGGGATTGACACCGGTGGCGAAGGTGCTCCAGGCGACGGGAGAGAGGGCGGGGAAAGTAGTGCGCAAGCGATGGAAACCGCCCATTTCACGGAGGCGGCTGAGATGCGGGAGTTTGCCTTCGGCCATGTAGCGCTCGGCGAGAGAAGGGTCGAGGCCATCGAGGCCGAGAAAGATCAGCTTCCTGATTTTGGCGTTCTTGTATCCCTGGCGGCCGTGGAGCGCACCCCAGGCGATACGGAACGGCCACAGGAGCAAGGAGATGAAGCCGAGGAGGAGTCCGCCGAGGAGGCTGAGCGAGCTGCCGAGGAAGGCGAAGCCGGCGCCCGGGCCGATATATGCCAGAGCGGGATTGAAAGGCAGGCTCATCGCAGTTTGCCCTCGACGAACGGCACTTCAAACACCTTCTTGTGGACGATGGGACCGTGCCCGAAGAAACCGCTCTCACCGAAGAGTTCGCCGTGATCGGACGTGACGGTGATGTAGGTATTGCGGGGAACGAGATCGAAAAGTTCCTCTACGACGACATCGAGGTATTTCACGGCTTTGATCTGACGGTCGCGCAGCATCTTCATTTTGGCCTGGTTGAAGAACTTGTCTGCGCCTTTGACAAGTCTGCCACCGACGATTTGATCGTCCAGGTGTTTGAAGACGCCATGAACGCCGGAGATGCGTGGCCAGTCTTCCTCCGGTTCGTCGGGCAGCGCATAAGGGTAGTGGGTCTCGCCTACGTTGAGCAGGTAGAAGGACGGCCTGTCCCCGGGGAAGCGCATTTCCCGGACCATGGCGCGCATGTCGTTGTGCTTCTCCATGAGGCGGTAGCTATCGAAGCCGTGGTTGAGGATGGTGCGCGGATTGAGCACGGGCAGCGAAACCATGGCGTGGGTGCGGAAGTGCAGCTTCTCCTGCAAGAAAGCCGGGAAGAAGAGCCCGGGAATGAGAGACCTGAAGCCGACGCCTTCGATGCCGAGGCGCTCGGCGTATTTGAGAAAATCGTTCTTGTAATAGTCGGAGGCGAAGACCCGTTTGGGGTTGGTGTGGGGCACGAGACCGGAAAGCAGGTTGTAGTGCGAAGGCGCCGTCCAGGAAGCGTAGGACCAGCGCGCCTCGACTTCGCCCAGTTTGCGGATGTGTTTCGGTTTGGCGGCGACGAAGGAATCGTAACGGCAGCTATCGAAGACCACCACGATGTAGTTGTTTCCCGGCGCTTCCTTGCCCGGCTTGACGTTCATTTGTTCACCCTTGGTCCGCATCCTTGGGTCATCGCCACTCCCTACACTCCATCATCTATCGGCTCCCACCAGTCTGAGCAACCCGAAGCGCTCCGGCACATGAAATGTATCGGCCATCGGAGGTTGCCAGGCGATCTCTTGCCGGTTCGCCGGAGGCCCCTCGCAACGAAACAGGTTCATCCGCAATTCCATCCCAGGGCTGGGCGGAACTGGTGCAATCGCGCGAAATGGAATCCGCGCCGCTGCATACCAGACCTTCGCCGCGCGATCGATTCGCGCGGCTACCTGAAAGCCGGAGTTCCAGACCCAGCCATCTTCGTGGTGGGGCGAGTGTAGATCGATGTCAAGGTCGATCCACTCTCCCTGCGGTGAGATTTCAAACTCCTTATAGCGCTTGATGTCTTGGAAGTCGGATCCCAGGAACACTTCCGCCACGTCCCAATTCCAAAGCCGATTGGTTTCCGCGGTGGTCACCGGATTCGGCTTGAGGTAGAGGTCCTGGTAGGGGCAGATGAACAGGAAATAGAGGTTGTCCGGCGTCCACCGCGAGCGGACTTCGGTGGCGTAGCGTCCCACCGGCTTCCCGTTGGCATCCAAGCTCGCAAGCACGCGCGGCGCATCTTTCCAGAACGCGGAGTGCGGATTTGTGTCGGGCATAACGTCGCTGGTGGCGAACAGGCTGGTCACAGTCGCCTGAGCGGACGCCGGGCGCGCCATCTCGATCAGTGCCGTGCGCGCGATGTAATGCGAGAACTGCCGGTCGGGCGAGAGCAGCACCTGCGTGAGCACCTCGGCCGCTTCTTTGTCGCGCCCCAGGGCATGCAGCAACAAACCCAGGCCCGCCGTGCCCCTGACTGGCCGCCCTGGCTCGATCGCGGGCGGGGCTTCCCGCTCGGCGAGAGATCGCCAGTCCGCCGTACCTAACTCTTTGGCGGCGAGGATCGCGAACGGACCTTTCTGTGCGGCGGCCGCTTGCCAGTACTCGCGCGCCGATGGAGTGTTTCCGCACAGCGCCGCGATGCGGCCCAGCGCATATTGGACCCGCGAATCCTTCAACAGCGGCTCGATTCCGCCCTTGGTAAAGGCGAGCCCGGGAACTTCTTTGCCGAGTGCGCCCACCACCGCTTCGGCGTCTTTCTTCCGGGCCGCGGCAGCCAGCCAGAGGGCCTTCCTCAACTGCACTTCCACGTACACCTGGCGCTCGTTCACTGCGCCTTCCTCGCGAGCGAAGAAGCGTCCGCGAAAGATGGCCTCCGCCTCATCGATGCGCCCGGCCTCGGCCAGGCTGAGCGCCAGGTCGAACAGCATCGGCGTGGTGAGCTGCGCCGGTTTGGGATATCGAAGCAGCGTGTCGGCACGTTCCCCGGCGGGCCGGCCCAACAGACTCAGCGCCAGGTTTAGCCCGGTGTAAATCTCCAGGTTTTCGGGATCCCGGTCGAGACCTTCCCGGTAGACTTCCACGGCGCGTACCGGTTCGTGTTTCACTGCCATCAGCGCGCGCGCAATATTGCGGTGCAAGGCCGGCAGGCGGGGATTGATCCCGCGCGCCGTTTCCCACTCCGCCAGAGCCGCGTCCGTCATGCCGCCCGACATCAGCAATTCCCCCAGCAGGTCGTGCGCCGTGGCGTCGCCGGGGTTGCTCTCAATGGCGCGCCGCAAGACGGCGAATGAACTGGGCCGGTTCGGGAACACGTAGCGTGGGGACAGGCGCGACGCTTCCTCAAAATCCGGCTTTCCCGGCTGCCCCAGCTTCTCGCGGCAGTAGCCGCGATAGTAGGCCACCAGCGGATAATCCTGCGGCAATACGGCCCCAGGTTCGGCTTGCAGGGCGTCCACGGCCGGGTAACGCCGCGAGAGCAGGCTGACAGCGTCGGCCCAGGCGCCAATCTCCATGTAGTCCACCGCGGTCTCCATGACGCGTTCGGGATCGGCGGCGAGGTGCTGCCAGAGTGCGTCGCCTTTGCCGCCAAGCAGCACCTCTTCGTGGCGCAGCAAGGTGGACGCAGGATCTTGCCCCAGCCACCAGGCGAGACGCTCCCGGGCTCGCTCAGTCCGGCCGAGCGCGCGGAGCAGGGCAACCTCCATGCCGCCGGCACGCACCATATCCGGACGCTCCGCGATGGCTGCTTCCAGGAGCCCCAGTCCGCCTGCGCCGTCGCCTTCGCGGGCCGAAAGCCTCGCCAATGCGAAGCGCCCCACGGCACGGAATTGCGGTTGCCGCTGCGCGCCTTCCCATTCGGTGCGCGCCTTGGCGTTCTCGTTCAGGCCGGCCCAGGCGGCACCCAGATAATAGTGGATCTCGGGATCGTTGTTCCAACGGTTCTGCGCCTGCCCCAAGAGCCGGACGGCATCCTCATAGCGCCTCAGTCCGACGGCCAGGCGTCCGGCGGCCTTGTTCAGCTCGAAGTTCCCGGGTGAGTTCTTAGCCGCTGCCTCGTAGGTGGCCCAGGCATCCAGCAGCCGTCCATTGGCTTCTTCGTCTTCCCCCAATTCCACCGGATCGTCCTGCCGCCGTACCCCTGCCTGCGGACCTGCCTTGACTTCGTTCTCGGGCGTCCAATCGAACCCGTCTTCGGTGTGCACCAGCAGCAGTTCGCCCCCCGCGTTGGCCAACTCGAACCGGCACTTGCCGGCGGGCGCGTCCGGCAGCTTGTGCTGGAATAAGGTCTCGGGCGCAAGGTTCCGACGCGTCTCAAACAGCACCTTCGCGCCGTCCAGAATACGGATGCGGGCATCGCGAACCTCGTGGTTCACGTTGAGCGCGGCCACCAGCGATCCCGATTCGCGATGCAGGTACAGGACACCGTGGAGATTGGCTCGCGTGATGCCGCCGGTCCCGCGCACCGGCATCCAGTACTCCGAGAAGTGAATGGTCTCCTGCGGCGGCAGGAAGGCGTAGGTCTCCTGGTTGCGAAACAGACCCGCCTGCACCTCGGCGTATGCGCTGTGATTGTCGGAGAGGGTGTTGCGCCAGTCCAGGCCTTCGACGTCCACACCCCACGTCCACAGCTTCTTTCCCGGCAGATCTCGGTACGCGGCGTAGTGTACGATCCCCGTCCCGTTATGCGGATGGTAGAGGCCCATGTAGGACTCGCGGCTGCCGTAGACGAACTGGGACACCGGACCGGCGGTTTGATTCCCGATCACGCTCAGGTCGAGCCCCGACGAACTGACCGGCCAGGTATCGATAAAGGTGAAGCCGTGATGCGCGAAGTACCGGGTGGGATAGGCGACGCGGGTGTCGTCCCACACCTCGACTCCGGCGTTGTTCCACCAGTAGTAGCGATGGCGGACGTCGCTGCGGTTGTAGAGCGTGACACGCTCCTCCAGCACCGTGGAACCGGGTCGCAATACCAACTCCACCCTCCATTGCATCCCGTAGGGCCGGTCCACGTTGCCGACCACGACCGAGGCGCTGCCGTCCGGGTTGCGCCGCATCGAGAAGTCGACCGGCGACAGGGAAACCCAGTTGTGCGAGACGGGGAAGTTGAACTCGATGCCAAAGGCGGCCCATGCCCCGCGATAGCCGATGTTGGCCTTCTTCAACGACGGGTTCGCATAGAACATCTCCCGGCCGCTCAACTTGTCGGTGCAGCTATAAAGGTGGCCGCCCACATCCGGCAGCACCGAGCACTTCAAATATTCGTTCTCCAGAAACAGGGCGCGCCAGTTCCGCACCACCGCGTGTGCGCCGATGCTTTCCCGCAGCGTGTAGGGGTAGTTGAAGCGCTGATTCGCGAACTGGTCGAAGGGCGGATTTACGTCCGGCAGTCCCTCCTGATAGGTAGGCAGCGGAAGCGTCCCCTGCCAGACGCGAACTTCCGCTCCCAACGGGCATTGCAGAAGCAGAAGAATCGGAAGAAGATGGCGGACGGTCATGATCGAGATTCCCAGCGAAATGATACCACAAACGAAATTAAACGATGCTATGTTTGATTGTGTATTCTTGTTTTTCCCGTCTCTCGTGACGCTAACGGCCGTTCCGGGTGCTTAGCGGCTGTGCCTTAGGATCGGAGTGGTGATGTCTTCAACCGCCGTGGGGTCGCCACCGGCGGGACCATGCCAGATCGCGCCGCCGAAGGTGCACACGTAGATCATCCCCGGAGCCTTCGGGTCGAGGAAGACGCGCTGGCCCCACTTGAAGTTGTATCCTCTGACGCGAGTCCAGCTTTCCCCGCGATCGGCGGATCTCCAGACGGAGGACTCAAAGCCGGCCGCATAGAGGACTTCGGGCGTCGCGGGGTCCAACGTGACATCGAAAACATGCTGGTCTTTGTCCAAGACGCTCTTCCATGTCTTGCCGGCATCGGTGGAAAGGAAGACTCCGCCCCCCGTATCGCCCGAGGCCGCGCGTCTTCCCCAAGCGGCCAGATACAGGCGGCCGCTATCGGACGGATCGATCGCCAGGCCGTTAGGGGCGTTGCAGCCCACGGGTAGAGCCAGTTTTTCCCAGTGCTCAGCGCCGTCGGACGATCGATAGATGGCCCCGTCCAGCGGACTCCCGAGACTGCCGTCCACGCCGCGGCGCGCCACCAGGAGGTACAGCCGGCCAGCGGAGTCCGGAATGATTCGCCAGGCGAACGGCTCGCTCCCTTCCAGACCGTCGTTCCTAAGGACCCAGCGGCGCCCGCCATCGGTGGACTTGTAGACTCCCTTGCCGAACCCGCAAACATAAAGCGTGCGCGCCTGGGCGGGACTCTTCGGGTCGAGCCATATGTGGGTGGCCGCGGTCTGTTCCATTCCTGCCACCGCGGGCTTCCAAGTGCGGCCGCCGTCTTCGCTGGCCACCACGCCTCCCCGGAACGTATTCACGTCGCGGCCCCTCCACATCTTGGGCCGCGGAAGATCGTGAACGCTGCCGACCACGGCCCAGATGCGTCCCTTCACCGACGGGTCGAATACCGCCCAATAGGCGGTGTTTTCCCACTCCCTCGGAATGCCGCGGCTGGTGGCTTCCTTCCAGGATTGCCCGCCCTGGCGGCTTTCGAACAGGCCAAGGTCGGCGAAGCTCACGAACCAATGGTCCGGATCGAAGGGATCGAAGTGAATGCCATTGGTGGTCAGGACATCCAGGCCCGTTGTCGTACTGGTCCCGTCCGCGAGCCGGCGCGCATACACGCCTTGCCAGGTCTTGCCGCCGTCCCGCGTGCGCATCGTTCGCCCGAAGTCGGTTCCGAAACAGATGTCTGGATTCGCAGGGGAAACGCCGAGAGCAAAAGGATTCTCTCCCCAACCCGGGCCGTACCGCTGGCTGATCCAGGGATCTTGCACGTTCGCTGCCGGGGTCACGTCCGTGTCGCGCCAGACCATTTGCCACGCCTTCCCTGTATCCATGGACTTGGCGACACCCATGTTCCGGTCGGCCGCCGCCAGCGAGCGGGTGTGATCGCGAAAGGAGAGGTACACAGTTTGCGGATGGTTGAGGCCGGTGCCGATCGCCCGCAGTTCCAGCCTGGCTGTCCCCTTTGGGGCATTGGAGAGAAAGTCGACCGGAACGCTCAGCCAGCCGGCCCCGCCGTCGACGGACATGTAGAGGCCCGTGGCACCGCTATTCCCGCCACGCCAGTCCATGCCTGAGATGGCGTAGAATACCGGCTTCTTTCCCGCCCCGGGGAAACCGGCCGTGACGTCGAGGAATCGGCTCACGCCCGCGGGACCTCTCTGGTGGCTCCAGACGCCGCCTACGAGTACGCTGATGGAGTTGGCGGCGGCGACGTAGACCGTCCTGTTGCCTTTGGGCGAAGCCGGATCGACGTAGACCCTGCGTCCTCCGGACGGCAGATCGCCGACGATCTCCCAACTCTTCGCGGCGTCCCTGGACCGGTAGAGTCCGGCCTTCTGTTCTTTGGCGATGACCGCAAACAGAATGTTGGAATCGCTGGGATCGACGGCCAGGGCCTGGACTATCGCCCGGGGGCCGTCGCGCTGTACGATCTGTTCGTCCGCGTGATCTCCGGAAATCAGGACGCCGGATACATCGTCCGGCCTCGGATAGACCAGTTCCCAGGTTCGGCCCTTGTCCTGGCTCCGGTATAGTCCCTCGGTCGCGACGTAGATGATGTTGCTGTCCACTGGGTCCAGCACGATGAAGCGTGCTACGCCCCTCAGGTTGAACATCCGCCAGGAATTTCCACCGTCGGTACTGATGTAGGTTCCGGTCATATCGCAATTGACCAGCACAAGATTGGGGTCCACTGGACTTACCGTTGGATTGAACTGCGCGCCCCCTCCTCCCGGCCCGATCACCTGCCAGGCATCGAGACGCCCAGCGGCTTGGCCCCACAGGGCCGTACCGAGAATCGTCAGACAAATCAGGACGCGTCTCATCATGCTTCCCTTTCCGCCGTACATCGGAGCCGTCAATTCACCAACGCCTGAAAGACGACGTTGTAGAACTTCCGCTCGATGTCGGTTCCATCGGGCATCAGTTGGATCATCAGGACTAACACCAGACGGCCGCGAGGGTCTACTTCGTAAGTAGTGCCATAAGCGCCCCCCCAACCAAAGGCGCCCACTCCAGCCATCCCCTTGGCGCCATAACGATCCACGGTCTCGAAACCGTAGCCAAACCCCAATCCCGTGGTCGAATGCAAGACGCCAGTCTGATTGCTGGTCATCAAGTCCACGGTGCGCGGCGCCAGGATGCGGACGCCGCCGAGCGCCCCGCCCCTGCGGATGGTTTCGAGGAACCGCGCGTAGTCGTGGGCCGTGGACAGCAGCCCGGCGCCACCGGCGAAACTCCGCCTGGGGCCATCCACATAGTGTCCCTGTCCTTTGGACCCTTCGGGAGCCCGCACGATGGTTGCGTCGCCGGTGCTCGAGTAGACCGCCGCCAAGCGCTCCCGCTGCCCGGCTGGCAGGAAGAAGCCGGTATCCTTCATACCCAACGGCCCGGTGATCCGCGTACGGATGAAGGCGTCAAGCGGCATACCAGAGGCCTTTTCCACCACGCAGCCGAGTACGTCTATGCTGTAGCCATAAACGTAAGCTTCTCCCGGCTGAGCGATAAATGGCAGGGCACCCAACCGCTCGATCGTTTCGCAGATAGGCTCGTCTTTGTCCGCCGTGTACCAACCTTCGCCGGCTGCCGGACCCAGGCCTTTGGCCTGGTAGAGGGATGCCACCTGGGGTTCCGTCCCGTAGGAAATGCCGGAGGTATGTGTCAATAGATCCCGAATGGTTATGGGACGCCTGGCAGGAACCATGGTGACCCCGGTATCGGTTTTCACCGCGACGGTGGTGTGGGCGAAGCTCGGAATGAAATGGCTGACCGGTTCGGTGATGCCAACCTTGCCTTCCTCCACCAGTTGCAGAATCGCCGCGCTGGTGATGGCTTTGGATTGCGACGCGATCCGGAAGATGGTGTCCACCCTCATTTTGCGGCCGGCTTCTTTGTCGCTCCAACCGACGGCACTCTCGTACACCGGGCTGCCGTCGCGGAGCACCAGCGCCACGGCGCCACCGATCTGGTTGTCGTCCACGTAGTTCTGTAGGAGACGATCCAGGCGCTTCAGGCGCTCCGCCGAGAACCCGGGACCGGGCAGCGCGGTGGCCTTCCCGGCTTCCGGTGCGGGATTTGCCGGGCGCGCCGGTTGGGCGGAAACCGAAATTCCGAACGTCAGGGCCGCACCCAAACATGCAAACGCAAATGGGAATCGCATCGTCTTTTTCACCTCTGCAATGACCGGGCCGGAACTTCCGCCAGGGAACCGGCGGCCGCGCCGCGCTTCTTCGGCACTCCCTTAGGATGGCAGTCTATGCACTTCGCCGTATGGATGTTGTGCGGGCTCTTCGGATCGCCGAAAGTTGTGTCCATCTTCTCCACATCCAGCCCGCAGTTCGACAATCGCGGATGGCAGTCGCGGCAGGATTGGCGGGTGGCCTGGCTGTGCTTCTGGTGGCAGCCCAGGCAACTGATTCCTTCATGGACGCCCCGCGGCGTGCGGTCGTCGCCCGAGCCGGCTTGTGCCGCGGCCAGCGGCGCGTGGCACTGGTAGCAAAGCGCCTGACGCTGGTCGGGACTGGTCCTAATCCGGCGCTCGCCTTCGAATATGGCCGGCAGGAGCAGCGCGTCCAGCCGCACGTTCATCCGGGATCGGCGGTCGAATAGGCCGAGCGACGGCCGTGCCACCTCTTCCTTAGCTGCCACCCGATGCTCGGACTTCGCCAGGGGCTGCCCCTCGCGGTGAATTGCGTGGCAGGCCAGGCACGGGATGGCGGGCCGATCCTCCAGACTTGGGTCGACAAGCTTCCAGGGACCCTTGTTATCCACGGGCCGAACCACGCTCCCAATCCAGCCATCCGCGTGCATCCCGTGACAGCGCAGGCAATCGTCCATCAAGAGGCGCTTCCGGTTGTGCCCTTCACTGGCAAGGGCCCGCGAATAGGTCATCGAGTGGGCGCCGGAACTCCACTGCGCGAACTCCTGCCGGTGGCAGCCGCGGCACTTCTCCGCCATCGCGAAGACGTCCGCGGTTGGCAGGTGAATCTGTTCCGGAATATCGCCCGATAGATGCACGAAGACGCGGCGCAAACTGGTCCCGGTGGAACTGACGTGACAGTCCGTGCAGTTGAGGTTGCGGTGTGTGGAGTGGCGCCACGAATCGAATTGCGCCTGGATCTCGTGGCATCTCGCGCAGCCCTCTCCGCGAGAAGACCTGTAGTAGAGATCCGCCGCCGGAACGGCCAGCAGACTGCAAGCCAGCAGCGCAACGCCCGCCCAAAACCAACGGGAGCGAAGCGGTCTCACGACCGGAACCTCGTACCTTTCCACGCCTTCACGATGTATTCCGAATTGCGATAAGCCAGAGCCATGATGGTCAGCGCGGGGTTGAACCCGCCGTTGGTGACGTGCAGGCTGCCATCGGCCACGAAGACATTCGCCACGTCGTGAATCTGTCCGTAGCGGTTTGTCACGGACGTCTTCGGGTCGTCTCCCATACGGCACGTTCCAGCCTGGTGCTGGCCGCCGCTCACACCTGTCTCGGGCATGCGCTTCCACACCTGATCCGCCGGGCATTTCCGCGCTCGGTGCCGCGGCGCTCCCGCCAAAGCCAGGCCAGAGGGCCGGCTGAGGTTGGCCGTGCACTGGGTCTCACCGTGCGGGGCTTCGTGACGCCTCGGCCGGCCACCTTGGGGAGATTCTACACCGCTCAGGCGACACAGTCAAGCAATCGATAGCAAAAGAAAGTTTTCACTTCTTCCTATGTCGAGCATACGTCGGGGTATTCTGTCGCAAAATATTGCGTTTGCTTTCTTTTGAGGCGATAATACGAAGGAAGTCTCTGGAGAACCTATGGCTCGAAAAGCACTCCCGGTTGAACCCAAAGGGCGCCCCGTCCGGGTGCGCTGCTTGCCGCGAGTAGTTCTTGCCTTGACACTGCCCGCGATCATGCTGGCGGCTGCCAGGCCCGGGCCTGCGCCGCGGTTTGACCCCTGGACCATTATCGGGCCGGGCGGGGGAGGGACGATGATTTCGCCCACCATCAGCCCGCACGATCCGAACGTCGTGGTGGAGCACTGCGACATGACCGGCTCCTACATTACCTTGGACGGCGCGCGCTCCTGGCGTATGTTTAACCTGCGCGGGGTGGTCGACACGTTCGCTTTCGATCCGCGGAATCCCCGCGTGATCTACGCCGGCAACCAGGCCCTGTGGCGCAGCGAGGACACCGGGCGCACCTGGAGCATGGTGTTTCCCGATCCCGGGAAGAATACCATCGAGCACCAGAACGGCGACCATGCGGAGTACTCGCTGACCACTGACGATGCCAGTTTTCCTGCCGGCCACGCGATCTCGGGCATCGTAGTCGAAGGCGGCGGGAGTTCGCGTATTTGGCTGGCATTCGCCGCCAGACGCGGAGCCGACGCCTCTCTGCTCTACGTTTCGTCGGACCGCGGCGCCCGATGGTCGCGAGAGCGGCAGTTCCCAGGCGAGCGGATTCTGGCGCTCGAAGCCGGACCGGACGCTCTGCTGGCGATCGGGAGCCTTCATGTTCACCGTCTCGCAGGGGGCCACTGGACGTCATTGGCCGCCCTGCCGGCCGGCGTCACCCGTGCCAGCGCGGGCCGCGCCGAGGGCCGGACGTTCATTTACGCCACCACGCAGCATGGCGAAATCCACGTGTCGGAAGACGGCGGATCGAGTTGGCGCGCCTCGCAGACGCCACCATCGGGCCGCTTCGAGGCGATTGCCACATCCGCCCGGAACGCTCGCGTGGCCTACGCCGGGTTCCGCGGTATGAGGCTGGGCCAAGGCCCGCAAGGCACGTCCAACGGGATCGGCAAGACCACCGACGGCGGCCGCACGTGGACCATCGTCCACCAGGAATCGAACCAGCCGTCGACGAACCTGGCGCCTTCCTGGATCGAGAGCCGCGCGCAGGAAGGCGGCCACGACGTCTTCTTCGACACGCCCTGGAGCTTGGGCTTGGCGCCGAACGATCCGAACATCTGCTATGCCACCGACCTTTTCCGCACCTACCGCACCCTCGACGGCGGCAAGACCTGGGAGACGGTGAACTCGGCGCGCGAGGACGGCGATACCTGGACCACACGCGGCCTGGACGTGACCACCAATTACGGCGTACACTTCGACCCCTTCGATCCGCGGCACCTGATGATCAGCTACACCGACATCGGCGCTTTCCAGAGCCACGACGGCGGCTCCTCCTGGTCCCCGGCCACTACAGGCGTTCCCCCGGACTGGCGCAACACGACGTACTGGGTGGTCTTCGATCCAAGCGTGAAAGGGCGGCTGTGGGGCGCGTTCAGCGGTGTTCACGACCTGCCGCGACCGAAGATGTGGCGGAATCGCGATCCCAAGACGTATGTGGGCGGCGTTGGGATCTCCGACGATGGCGGCAAGACCTGGCGGCCCTCGAACCACGGCATGCCCGCGACTTCCGTCACCCACCTGGTGCTCGATCCGGCCAGCCCCGCGAACGCTCGCACGTTGTACGCCTGCGGCTTCGGGCACGGCGTGTACAAGTCCACCGATGGCGGGAAAACCTGGACCCTCAAGAACAACGGTATCGAAGGGGCAGCGCCGTTCGCCTGGAGGCTCACGCCGGCGGATGATGGGACACTCTACCTGGTAGTGGCGCGCTCCGGTGGAGGCGACTACGGCGAGAGCGGCGACGGCGCGCTGTATCGCTCCCGCGACGGAGCGGAGCATTGGGAAAACATCGGCTTGCCGGTGCACGTCAACGGTCCAGTGGGGCTGACCCTGGATCCGCGCGACAACCGGCGCATGTACCTGGCTGCCTGGGGACAGGGCCGCTCCGATGTGGATGTTGGCGGAGGCGTGTTTCTGACCACCGACGCCGGCGGGACCTGGAAGCCCATCCTTCAACAGTCTCAACATGTCTACGACGTCACGGTGGACCCGAAGAATCCTCAGGTGATCTACGCTTGCGGTTTCGACGCCGCGGCATGGCGGTCCGGCGATGGCGGCGCCACCTGGGAGCGCATCCGCGGCTACAACTTTAAGTGGGGACATCGCGTAGTCGTGGACCCCGCGAACTCCAACATGATCTACATCACAACTTACGGCGGCAGCGTCTGGCATGGCCCGGCACAACCGGGTGCCGGCGTGCCTGAAGACATCCCGAACCCCGTGCCGGTGGCCCGGTAGAGAGGACTTTGCGATGACGCGCACCATGCTGCTGATCCTGGCTTCCGCGCCGCTGCTCCTGGGACAGCCCACCAGGATCGTTCGGCCGGGAGAGATCGACTCCGTGCTGGTGAATCCCGGCATCGGATTCACCACCCTGAACCGCTTCAACGGCGATCCGCTGAATCCAGGCATCAGTTGGACCGAAGGCCACCCCATTGAAGTCTTCCCGTTCACCGGCAAGCTGGAGGTCGCGGGACAACCTCTCACGTCGATCGCCTATTTCCGCGTGTATTGGAAATACGTGGAGCCGGAAATGGGCCAGTACAACTGGAAGATGTTGGACGCGGCCTTGCGCACCGCGCGCGAGCGGGGCCAGACCCTGATGCTGCGTGTCGCCCCATACGGCCCCGAGCCATTGACGGAAGACGTTCCGGCCTGGTACCGCAAGCTGGCCGGCAGCGAGTCGGCGAAGGAGTTCCCCGACAAGTGGCGGACGGATCCCGAAGATCCCCGTTACGTGAAGCACTGGACGAACCTGGTCCGCGCACTGGGCGCGCGTTACGACGGCCATCCGGACCTGGATTCGGTGGACGTATCGATTGTGGGCTTCTGGGGAGAAGGCGAGCACACCAACCAGTTGAGCGAGCCCACCATGCGTGTCCTGGTGGACAGCTACCTGGAAGCGTTCACCAAGACTCCGCTCATGATGCAGCCCACGGATCGCCGGACCAACACGTACGCTCTGTCGAAGGGCAATGCGGGCTGGCGCGCGGACTGTCTGGGGGACATGCGCGGCGTGAACGGCCGCTGGTGCCACATGTTCGACGCCTACCCGGAAGACGTCGTCAATTTTGGGGTCCAGGAGGCCTGGCGCAAAGGGCCCGTGAGCCTGGAGGCTTGCTGGGTGATGCAGTACTGGAAAGAGCAGGGCTGGGATCTCGACTACATCATCGAGCAATCGCTCAAGTGGCACGTCTCGTCGTTTAACAACAAGTCGTCGGCGGTTCCGGCGGAATGGTGGCCGCAGGTCCGGCGCTGGCTCAACAGGATGGGGTACCGGCTTGTGCTGCGCCGGTTCACGTATCCCGAGACCGTCGCGCCGCTGGGCAAACTGGCGTTCACGAGTTGGTGGGAGAACAAGGGCGTCGCGCCCTGCTACCGCCAGTTCCCGCTGGCCCTTCGCCTGCACGCGGAAGGGCGCAGCGAAATCCTGCTGACCGGCGCGGACATCCGCAACTGGCTGCCGGGAGACGCGGTCTACGACGACGCGGTTTTCGTGCCTGGCGGGATGCCCGCCGGCGAGTACGATCTACAGGTTGGCGTATTGGATCCGCAAACCCGGAAACCGAAGGTCAAGCTCGGGATCGAAGGAATCGATGGCGAAGGCTGGTACACGTTGGGGAAGATCAACGTCCAGCGCTGACACCCTCTGCCGGCGGTTATTGCAGCTCGGCGAGCGCCGCGCGCACCTTGGGGATGACCGCCGCGTATTGCCGCGGTGAAGCCTTGTCCAAAAACTGTTGGAAGCAGGCGCGCGCCCGGCCGCGGTCGCCCGCCATCTGGTACAGCAGGCCGAGATTCAAGTGTGCCTCCACCAGGTCCGGGTCCAGTTCCACCGCCTTCTCGAAGTAGCCGCGGGCGGCCGTCCCGTCCTGCCGTTGGATGGAGAGCACGCCGAGCCCGTTCTGGGCGGCGGCGCTGGACGGCTCCATGGCGACGATGGCTTTGTAGACACGCTCCGCGTCGGCCAAGCGCCCCTGCTCGAGGTAAGCGGTGGCCAGGTTGGCCTGGCTCGCCACGTCGCCCGGATTCATGACGGCGGCTTTTTCGTACTCGGGGACCGCCTCCGCCTTCTTCCCCGAGCGCACCAGCAGATCGCCCAGGCGCGAGTGCAGCCGGGCGTTCTCGATGCCCCTCTCCGCCGCCAGGCGGTACAGCTTCATGGCATCGTCGTAGCGCCCCGACTTCTCCAACTTCGCGCCGAGAGAGTAGTAGAGCAGCGGATTGCCGGGATCCAGGCGGACCGCCTGTTGCAACAACTCGATACGGCGCGGTTCGGGAATAGGGGGCTGCGGTCGTTCGGCGGCATCCATCAGTTTCAGAACGGCCACGCGGTCCTTGGGATCGGCCCCTTGGCCGTTCAGGCTGAAGGAGCGCGCGGAGAAGCCGGATGTGTAGCCCAGGGATTTCAACTGCGCCAGCGTCTTCTCATCCATCGGCGTGGTCTCGACCTTCTCCGGACCGCCGGAACGGCTCGCCGCCACCAGTCGCGCCTCCAGTGCGCGGACCTCGCTGGCATGTCCGGCAGCGATGTTTTGGGTCTCCCCCGGATCCCGCGTAAGATCGTAGAGCTCCGGTCTCGGCGCCCGAATGTACTTCCACTGATTGGTGCGGATGCCGCGCAGTTCGGCCCACCCCAGGTTGATTTTTGGATAGAGAGTTTCGGCGTACGAGGTGGCCGTGTCGGCGTTCTTGCCGCTGAAGAAAGGAACCAGGCTGGCGCCTTCGATGCCCGCCGGCGCCGCGCTGCCCATCAACTCCAGGATGGTGGGAAGCAGATCGATGGTCCGGGCCTGCGGTGTCACCCGCCGCCCGGATGGGACTCCGGGACCGGAGAGCAGGAACGCAATGCGCAGCGTCGAATCGTAGAGGAACACGCCATGGGAGTATTCGCCATGCTCGCCCAGACTCTCACCATGGTCGGAGAGCACCGCCACCAGCGTCTTTTCGGGCGGCGACTTGCGCTGGAGACTGTCCATCAGGCGCCCCAGTTCCCGATCGGCGTAAGCGATCTCGCCATCGTAGAGCCGGTCCTTGTACTGTTCGCGGTAGGGTGAGGGTGGATCGTAGGGTGTGTGCGGGTCGTATAGATGCACCCAAAGGAAGAAAGGCTGGCTGCCGCGGCCGTCGATCCATTGCACGGCGTGGTCCACCGTATCGCCGGCGCGGCGCTCCGCATCCTCCAGGAATTCCTGGCCGTTGCCCGGCCGGGGCATACGGTCGTCGTAGACCGCGAATCCCTGGTCGAACCCAAATCGCCTTTTCAGCACCGCCGAGCTTACGAAGGCCCCCGTGTCCCAGCCACGCTGCTGAAGCAGGCTGGCCAGCGTCGGTGTGGACCGGGAGAGGATGAACCCTCCGGTGTCCCGCACTTTGTGGCTGGGCGGGTTGAGACCAGTGAAGATGCTGGCATGCGAGGGCGGAGTCAACGGGGTCTGGGTGACGCCGTTCTCAAACAGGACGCCGCTATGCGCGATGCGATCCAGCGTGGGAGTCTCCGTCCTGGTGTAGCCGTAACAACCCAGGTGATCGGGTCGCAGCGTGTCGATGGTGATCACGACGACATTGAGCGGGCGCAGCGGCCGGGACGCGGGTTCGCTGGACCGGTGGCAGGCGACACCCGCGGCGAGCACGCACAGGCAACAGCACCGCAGCGTTGTCGGGGAACCGGGGAAGGAGAGCCGCATGGATTCAGGATACATCGCTAGAAAAAAGCGGAACGGGTCTCGGAGGAAGACCCATTCCGCTTGTGAGGAGGTACAGGGAGAGTTAGAACGTTACACGCAGGGCCACTTGAATCTCGCGCGCGCCCTGCTGCACATCGATGATCTGCCCGAACTTGGGATCCCCGACCGTGGTTACGGGGTCACCGAGTCCGCTCCGGTTGAAGGCGTTGAACATATCGGAGCGGAGCTCGATGTTCCTGCCTTCCCCGAAGGGGAAACGCTTGAATATGCCGAAGTTTTCCGTTGGCTGATAGGGGCCTCTAAGGTTGCCGAAGTAGCGCGGCGAGGTGCCCAGCCTGGCGACCACGCCATTCGCCGTCGTCGGGGGGTTCCCGAAGGCGTTGGGGTTGAGATACTGTATGCCGGTCCCGCTGGCGACGTCGAGGTGCCCGGAGGAGCTGACGGTCAGTGGCTGACCGGAAATCACGTCCGCGCGAATCCCCCCATTGAAGAGATACCCGCTGCTATCGATGCTGGTACCGATCGACAGCGGATCGCCGGACTGGTACGTCTGGTTGGCCGTAATGGTCCAGCCGCCGAGCACCTGGTTCAGGAGGCCGCCCCTGTTCAGGTACGGCCGGCCTTTACCGACGGGCACTTCCATGATCCAGGTCAGGCGCAGTTGCTGGGTGTGATCGAAGGAGGCCACCGATTTCTCCAACCCCCGGTTGTAAACGTCCTGGGAAGTTCCCCCGTAGTAGAATTGGGCGCTGTCGGTGTTAGTCATGGCCTTCTGGAACGCGTAGCTGATCAGGAACCCGAGCCCTTTGGAAAGGCGGCGGGAGGTTACCACCTGCAGGGCGTGGTAATCGGACGTCCCAAAGTGCGGGAACTGGTAGCTCACCCCGCCCCCCGCATACTGCGGATAGGGCAGCAGGGCCTGGGCGACGGATCCGCTGAAGCCGGCGTAGGGCGATTTGATTTCAGGATGCTGGCTGATGTCGTCGAGCAACGTGTCACCCAAGCTCAGATACCTGGGATTGAGCTGGTTCATATTCGCGAAGTTACCCGAGTTCAAGCGGGAGCCTTTGTTGCCCACGAAGTTAGCCGTAATCGTCATGTCCTTGCTCAGTTGATACTGCAGGCCGATGGTGTAATTCTGGGCGTAGGGCTGGCGAGCCGAGTTCCCGGCGGCATAGGTGATCCCCGATCCATTGTCCAGCGATGGGTCTTTGTTCGGTAGCGTGTGGGTGTAGGCGGGATAGCCGCTGTCCCAATAGAAGTTCGGATCGCGGGTTGAGGTAGCGAAGTTATTGGCGCCCGAGTAGCCGTCGATGGTGGCGAGTCCCCAGGTGTTGGCGATCGGCGGGGTGTACATCAGACCGTAACCGGCGCGCAGTACCAGGCGTTGGTTGACCGCGTAGGCCAACCCGAGACGCGGACCGATCTCGCCATAGAAAGTGTCCTGGAACGAGTTTCGTTTCAGATCGCTCAGGAAAACCAGCGCCCCGGGGTAGCCGGACGCGCCAGGATTGGGTGTTGCGGGGTCGAACCCCGAAGAGTAGTTGTTGACTTCGTGGAGTCCACCCACGATGTCCCAGCGCAGGCCGAGATTCAGCGTGAGGCGGCGATTGACCTTCCAATCGTCGGCCACATAGAATGCCGGGGTCCAGATGCGGCTCTGGGGATTGACCTTGTCGATGGTCAGTGAGGATTTGGTGACCGCGCCCAACAGGAAGCTGGCGAAGGAGTAGCCCGTGCTGCCGGTATTCTGCGGGTCGGCGGTTTGAGCAGGACCAAAAGTAAAGGTCCCCGAGGTGCCGCTGCGCATATCCTGGTTGTAGAAATACTTGCGGATCTCGGCGCCCCACCGGATGGAGTGGCTGCCGTGGATCCAGGTGGTGTCGTTGGCCACGATGGTGCTGCCGTTAGGTTCGACGCCGGCGTTGTTCCGGCCCAGGCTGGTGAGGGATCCGCCTTGAGCGGTGGTCCCCGACCAGTTGATCAGCGGGAACGTGGTCTCGTCAACGCCGCTCAGACCAATTTTCGCCGGCCATCCCTGCCCCAGCGACAGGGAACTATTGGAGTCGTTGAGCCGGTTGTAGCCAATACCCAAGTGGTTGAGCAGGGTAGGAGTGATGGTCGCATCATAGCCGGCGCGTACCATCGTGCCGTGGATATCCTGCAGGGCAAACGACCCGCTGGCGCTGCCGGGCACCGGCAAATAGCCTTTGCCGCCGCCGTTGTAGCGCACTCGCTCGTTGGAGTTGATGAAGAACGACAATTTGTTCTTGTCGTTGATAGTCTGGTCGAATTTCCCGCCGAACGTGTCCAGGTTGAAGATCGGTTGGTTGTTGATTCCGACGATGTTGCGGAGGAGGCCCGGCAGAGTGGGATCGGGAATCGGCGCCAGTTTGAGAATATTCTCCGAGACTTTGCTGATGGAAGTGGTGGGAATCACGTTCCCTGGGAAAGGCGTGCGGGAATAGGCGCCGCCGGCCAGTTGGACCGTGCTGTGGGGATCGTAGATGGCCTGGGGTAGCGCCGAGAAGTTACCCTGCTTGTTGGCCGCGGTAGGCAAGGTCCGGTAGCCACTGGTCGTGCCTTGGCGCTTGCGGTCGCCTTCGTAACTGAAGAACCAGAAGGTCCGGTTCTTGCCGTGGTAGACCTTCGGCACGTACAGCGGACCGCCCGCGGCGACGCCGAAGCTGTTTTGCTTGAAGGGAGCCTTCGGTGTGCCGTAGGCATTGTTGTCGAAGCCCGCGGAGTTCAGCACGCTGTTCATCAGGTAGTCGTAGCCGGTGCCATGCAGTTGATTGGTGCCGGACTTGATATTGAAGTTCGCTACCGCGGTCAAGCCGCCGCCGTAGGCCGCGTTGAGGCCGCCGGTCTGGAGCCGGAACTCACTCACTGCGTCCACGCTGGGGCTGAACTCGGCGGTATCGCCGGCAATGTCGGCGCGGCCGATCGAAATTCCTTCGATATAGACCTCGTGCGACATGTTGGGTCCGCCGTTGATGCTGCCCGAGTAGGACCCACCGTTGGAGCCGGGCAGGCTGCTGAAGATGAAGCTCTGGATCTGGCGTTGCCCGTCATCGTCGCTGCTGACCGGCCACGCGTGATAGTCCTCACTGGACACGGTGTAGCCAAGTTCCGAACTGGAGGACTCCAATTGCGCGGCCTGGGAACTCACCGTTACGGACTCGCTGGAAGAGCCTACCTCCAACCTCAGGTCCGTCGTCACCACCGCGGCTACGGCGACCGTCACCGACTCCACTACCGCGCTCTTGAATCCCTTCAGCGCAGCCGTCACCCTATAATTGCCGGGTGGCAGGTACGGAATGCGGTACGCTCCCACCGAGGTGCTGACAGCCCTGAAGATGGAGTTGGTTTGCAGATGGATAGCTACGACTTCTACGTTGGGAACCACAGCGCCGCCGGCGTCTATGATTAAACCTGTGATGGTACCGCGTTCGCCTTGCGCGACGGCCGGTGAAGCCAGGCACAGGAGGAGCGCGATCGATACTACCGCAAGTAACAACAGTCTGATCCTCATAATCTCCTTTTGCTGGAACCACGGATACTGCGCACGGTGAGCGGAGCGAGATGCCGTTGGGAAGAACTCACCCGAGCTCCAGCTCCGACGCCTGTCGACTCCCACAATCACCATGAAGTAAAGTTCCTATTGAGGAAAGCTATCACGAAACACAGAGTAAAGCAACGAAAATGATACATAACGTAAGCAAAGAGCAAAAGGAACGAGCCAAATGGAAACCGATTGGGGCAAACAAAGTAAAGTCACCCCTCCCCAGAACTCCCGAACCGGCCAAGGATTGAGAAGCGTGACCGGCCCGGGGAAGTTCCACCTGCGAGCCGAGCGGCTTTAGGGTCGCACTGGTTCGACCTCCAGCAACAGATGCTGGTCGAAATCGACTTGCAGCTTCGGGTGCGCGCCATCGATCGATCCGAGGTCGAGGTTGCGGGAGTAGTCGAGCACCTTGTATCGCCCTGGACCGAGCCCCCGCAATTCGATTTCGCCCCGCCAGCGGCCGGAGGTCTGCCATCGGACCACCTCCGGGGCAAAAAAGGCGTAGTACATCTTGCCGTTCTTGGCCACCGCGTAGCCATCCGGTATGTCGTAGCCGTGGATGTACAGGTTGCGGAAGATGCCAGTGCTTAGCATCCTGGATTCGTACATCTCGAGCCACTTCTGGTAGACGCGGCTCTTGCCGTCGTCCAACAGGTAGTTCGGGTTGATCCCGGCGCCGGGCCAGGTGAACCGGCTGCCCGGAATTCCTCCCAGCCCGATGGTGGAGGCGAAATCGGTGCCGGTGAACCCCTCTCCGGTGTACTCCACATGGTCGCCCGTAACCGCGGCTGTTGGCCCCAGCAGCGCCTTGTACATCTTGATCCGCTCGCGCACTTGCAGCGACCCGTGCGGATCCGCCGCCACCGCCTGGTTCTGGAAGGTGAGCCACCCGATATTGGGGGTCGTACCACAGGGACAGATCTGGGTGACGCTTTCCGGCTTCAGGGCAAGGCTGGTCTCGTAAATCACCCGATAAACGTCCCCCATCGCCTGGATGGAATCCTCCGGCCGCCGGTGGTGGTGTTGCGGGTTGTAGCACGCCGGAACCGAGTAGATCACGTCCAGCTTGTGGCCATCGAAGTCCCAGTCGCGCAGGAACTTTTCGGTGAGGCGCTTGAAGTACTGCCGCACTTCGGGCAGCGCGGGGCAGAGCACCGCCAGATCCCGTCCGAAACGGGCGTGCTTGCCGTCTTTGTCCAGAATGAGCCAGTCCGGGTGTTGTTCGACGACCTGGGAGAGGCGGTACTGATGGGAGGTGTAGCGGCCCACCCCGTCCTCCGCCGCCAGCGGATACCACCAGAGCTGCACGCGGATTCCCTGGCGATGAAAATCGGCAACCATGTCTTGAATGCTCCGCCCGGGGAAGGTGTCGGGCTGAGGGTTCCAATCGCCATAAGTCTGGAACCACCCGTCGTCGAGCGTCGCCCACTGGAGGTGAAACTCCTTGAGCTTGGGGATGGCGCCCAGCATCATGGCAGGGGTGATCTTGAAGCCGTAGCCCCAGCCGCACCAGGCGACCCGGTAGGCCTCCGCTCCGGGAGTCATCGGCCGTATCGGGACGGCCTTGGCGTAGGCGCTCAAGGCCTCGTAGTAGTCGCCCCGATAGACGGCCAGAAAGCCGCGTGGCGTGCGGTAGCTGTGGCCCGGCTTCAGACTGGCGGAGGGCTCGATCACGGTGAAGGTCTCGATACGGCCGTCCCCAGCCACCCGGACGGGCAGCGACAACACCTGCGGCAGCGGCTCGACATGCCCGGTGGCTACGCCCATACGGCGAGTCCAGAATGCCACCACCGGCAGGCCGCCGCCTTCGCCTTCGGGACCCTGGAGCGCGCCCATCAGGTTGGCTCGTTCAAACTTGGCATCCACCTGCACGATCTCGCCATCGCCCCATTTGCGGCTGGCGCCCAGGAACGCCCAGACGTCGTATGGGCGCGCCGCGCCGTCCACCTGTCCGGCATTCAGACGATGCCGTCCGTATTCCATCTTGTCGATGTGCAATTCGCGGCCGCCAGTGTTTTTCAGGCGCAGGGTGACGATCGCGAGATTGGGCAGATTCCGGCGGGTTTCAATGGTCAGGATCTTTTCGAGAGTCGCACCGGGACCGATTGAAACGGTGGCGCGAACCTCCATCCGCTCGCCACTGACGCCGTGGTCCTGGAAAGCGCTTCGCCTGGCCGTGCGCGGATCGTAAGGCGTTGCCGGCGCCGGTTTGCCGTCGATCCATAGGCGTTCTCCGGGGTCGCCGGCCCGGTCGTCCATGGTCAGCCTCTCTCCGTTCTGGAGCAGGCAAGCTGTCACCTGGCCCGAGGGCAGCACATGGAATTCCGCCATCGACGTCCGCAGGACCGTCTGCGGCGTTTGCGCCAGGCACCCGTAAATCAGAATGATACCGGCCACCATCTTCATCTTGCGATTCCATCCTCCATCAGGGCGCTGCCGGCAACGGCCGGCTCGGGCTTTCGATTCAAGGTCCGCCTCATTCCGCCATCAGGTAAATGGCGATACAGGCCAGCACCATCCCTGCGATGAGCACCGGATTCGGGATGACGCGGTAGATGGCCAGTGACAGGACGATCGTCAGCACCGGCGCCAGCGACGTCATAGGTACGACGACGATGGCCTTCCCGTAGCGGACCGCGTACACCAGCATCAGCGCGCCGATGGAGTTCAGCACCTGAATGGCAGCCGCCAGCCACGGACCACGCCAGCCCCAGTTGATGGGCTGGGAGAAATCCGTCATGAACACCGCGGCCGGGACCAGCAAAAGGGCCGTGGCCATCATATAGAAGAAGATGCTCTCGGCGCGCATCGTCGCGTTGGAGAATTTCATGACGTATGCCTGGAGGCCCCACGCCACCAGGACCGCAACCGGGCCGATGAGCCACATATACCCCGACGCGGAGCCCGAAACGGGGGGCTGGTAGGAGAGCAGGGGCAGCGCGATCAACGCGGTGACGATGCCTGCCCAGGCCCGGCGCGAGGCGCGTTCCTTGAGCAGCGTGACGGAGAGGGCGACCGTGAGCACCGGATAGAGCGAGACGATGGGAAAGACCAGGTAGGCGGGCGCCGAGCGAAGCGCCTGAAACAGAATTACCTGGCCGCCGGCGCCAAGCAGGCCGACCGCGCAGCCATTCAGCACGGAACGCCGGTCCCATTCCAATTTCCAGCCGGCCACGCGCAATGCCGCCAAGGCGCATGGGATCATCGTCAGTGCCCAGACGGAGTAACCGAGAGTGGCCGGGAAGCCCGCCTTTTCGGGGGCCTCGATCAGCGCGCCCCACACCCCCCAGAACAGAGTCGTAATGGCGGTGAAGACCAGCCAGAGCCTGCTATGCGTCAGTTTCATACGGCATCGCTAAAATGGCAAACCGAACCGTCTGTAACACTGTTACACGTTGAGCCGCCACGCCGGGTTTCCAGCATGTTCCCGCTCAAGCAACCGCCCTCATGCCTGGAAACGCTCTGCGATGCATGGATGCTTCGCCCCGATGTCGAACTTGTTGCGTCCGGAAACCGTCGCCATCACAGGGCCGCCAGACCCAGCAGTCGCGCCGCGTTGTCGTGGTAAACCTTGCGCAAGATGCCGTCCGGCAGACCCAGGCCGTAGATGCGCCATCGCCCTTGCGGTGGAACCGCCGCCGGCGCGTAGTCGAGGTACTCGTCTTCGGTTTCCAGAAAGCGGTAGTAGATCTCGTAGAGCGCGTTCCCGAAGAGTTGCTGCGGGAATTCATCCCCATGAGGAGTGGCATCGGTGCCGAACAGGATACGGTCCTGGTACCGCTCGAAGAACCGTCGCGCAGTCCTCGGCTGGCGCCCCAACTCGCCGATGCGAGCGCCCAGTTCGACGTGCAGATTCGGGAACTTGTCCAGGCATTCCGACACGTAAGCCAGGTTCTCGGCGTCGTTGCCGACGTGCAGGGCGATGAACTGCGTCTTGGGGTGCCGCGCGAACATCCGGTTTCGGGCCGCCAGCACTTCCGCATTGCTCGGGAAGTCCTTTCCATGAAACGACCAGTCCGGGTGGTTGCTCAGCTCTTCATAACGCTCGTTGAAGCGGTCTATCGGAAGGTAGAAGGCTTCGGGATCGGAAACGTGGATTGCCACCGGCAGATTCAGCCCTGCGCAGGCTTCCCACATGAGATCGAAACGGCGGTCGTCCACCGGGATCAGCCTTCCAGTAGTGACGCGATCGCGCAGATACAGCCCCAGAACCTTCAGCAGTTTCAACCCGCGCGCACCGTCCCGCTTGGCGCGGGCAAGTTCGTCGGCCTGGAACTGCGCGTAGCCTGGCTCGGCCGTGCGCGACCACCAGGGTTCCGTAAACGAGATGAAGCGGCCGGGATGAGCGCGGTCGTAGCGCTGCACGCTGTCCCGCAGGCCGCTGCCCATGCCGCCGGTCACGTTCGTCAGAAGTTGGATGTTGCAGTGGGCCATCACCTCGAGCAGTTCCGGGACGGGCGCCAGGTGGGTACGCTCTTCGCTGAGCGGGATGCCGCGCTCCTGCTTGGCGGCCCAGCAGAGGTGCGTATGGATGTCGATCACCGGAAACCTGGCTCGCGGCACGCGCGTTTCGGGCACGTGCAACATGCTTTTGGGCTGGAAGTCCTTCAGTGCGAGGCTGCCGGCTTCCGCGGCGGCGGGTGCGGCGGTGGCGGTGGGAGCCAGAGCGCCGAACTGGCCACCCAATAGCGCGGCTGCCGTTTGAGTGAACAACGCTCTGCGTTTCACCGGCCACCTCCCGCCACCATGCCCGCCATCCGCACCGTCGGGGGAGCCAGCCGGTCGATTGGCGGCAAGGTGCGGCAACAGAGTAGGATCAGGCCGCGGTTGGTTAGGGTCACACGAAGTTTCTTCATGGTCTGGCTCCGTCATACTCCGTCCCGCCTGCACCGGCGGTGGATTTGAAAACTCTCAACGACGCGGTTGATGGCGCCGTTCACGGAAGGGGAATCCGGATGTAGTCCTTCCTCCAGACTCCGGAAAAAGGCGAT
>OCTA010001020.1_pt1 | contig 26070 bp, 21 predicted proteins | sample 1538991 | NCBI WGS metagenome assembly OCTA01 (sample SAMEA3539302, study PRJEB22396) | soil metagenome | biome: tundra; feature: field; material: soil | place: USA | collected 2010-05 | depth 0.15 m | reverse complement strand
TCCTGTAGGGCTCTTTCATCCCCTACAACATGCCGGTTTATCCCGGCGCACTCCGGTTAGCCGACGATCCACTCGGAAACGAGCATCAGCGGGCTCTGTGACCACCGGGGCAACAACGCTTGAAATGGCGGCGGCCGTATCTGTGAGTTGTTGAGGGCCTAAAAGCCGGAGAGATTAAGCTCTATCATTTTGCCCGCATACTCCCTGGGCTTCAGCCGCTTGCGCATCGAATGCACGTAGCTCAGAGGCGCATCGGCTTTCATGATCCGATGCTCCAACACCGCATTTGCGACGATGCCCGCTAAGACCAAACTGCCGCCTCCTAACAACAGGACCGGCTCCTTGGTGGCCAGTCCCCAAGTGCTCGTCAGCATACCTGGTATAGAGAATGCAAAAATGCCGGTACCACACTTGAGCTTCAGTAACCTTAGCTTGTCCTTTAAAGAGGTCATTGTTGTTTGGATGCCGGCTGCATGGTGTTCAAGGGCCTGTTCGAGTTGGTTCTGATCTGTGATCTTGGCAAGATCCGCACGAACGTTTGCAATCCATTCATAAAAAGCGATCCGCTCGCCCTTAAAATCCTGCCTGAACTTAATCAGGTCACGAATGTCCACAGACTCGATATCTATTGGCACAGCGCTCGTGAAGATTGCGTTGGCTAGAAGGAAGCCTCGATCGACAGGCGCCCCTATTGTGCCCTGTTGAGTCGCTACGTGGGTGAGTGCCTCATACATGGGATCATCACTGATAATAGGTTGATGCTTCGCCATGTGCCTTGCCAGAAACAGCATGTAGAGACCGCCGATGGACGCGTCAAATTCCACCTCGTAGTCATTAACTGGCCGAATGAGCCCTTTTGGCTCCAAGAGGTCGATCAAGCCACGCGCGATCTTGGCACGAAACATGTTGTATGGCTTCCAATCGCGTGAGCCCAGCCGTTCTCTCAGCCGCTCCTTGCGTTTCGACCCCTGTAAGAGGGGTGTCAGGAACTCAACAAATTCCTGTTCTACCTCCGGCAAAATATCTTCGGGGTGCTTGTCTTCGATGAACCCTGCCGCCTGAAGCTCCTCGAAGTCTCGCAGCAGTCCGGGACCGCTGTGGCGATCGTATGCCGAGGGAACGAAGCTCTTTGGGACAATTCTTCCGATGCCATCATGGTATAGTGCGGCCGTTCTCAGCCATTGTCGGCTCTGCGGGAAGATGTGCGGGTAGTATAGCGCTCGACCGAAGTGGACCGTCTCCATGCTACGAGAGTATAGCTTGTAAGGCAGTCGGTGTTAATCCGTGCAGGGGGATTCCCAGTGCGTTAAGGATACCAGTAGGTTGGGGAAGGATGCTCAAGTTGAGGAAACGCCCGTCTGGCAAATACGCTGTTCGGCGTAAGCCGGCACTCAGCATCTGAGAAACTTGCGATAGTTTACCACCGTCTGGTTGACGAGCAAACCGGAAGCTATTCCTGGCCGGAAATCCGCTTCGGGGAGATCTCCCCGAAGCCCGTTTATGGATAGTTTCCGTGTTGCCGACCGCTCGGGAGTTCGAACTGTTCTTCTGTTGCCGTCCCGAGGGACACTCGCGACGGCTTAATCTCGTGATGATCGACGCAACTGACGGTGAGGTGTTCCACCACACGGCTACTGCCGCAATGTTAGAAAACCTGCCCCAAATCGCCCCTCTGGCAACGCCGTAAAGATTGGACTTGTTGATCCCCATGCGTGGCGTTAGGAATGGGTAGTTTTCTAACCAACGTTCTTGTGTTGTTCTTGCACTTGCCTTCGGCGAATAGTTTCCGAGATGGGCCAGAATCGTCGGATTCCGCGACGCATTGATGAACGAGCCCTATGGCGGGCTATTCGCATTGGCGGCCTTTCGTGCGATCAACTCGAACCCTTTCGCACGGGCGCTTTTCTCCAGTGTATGGAGCCGAACGCGAGCCGCGGCCGGATGCTTGGCCTGGATTTCAATCTGGCCGAGCGTGAGGGAGGCCTCTAGCTGCAATCGAAATAAGCTCAAGTTATGTGCCTGTGTGAGTGCCTGTTGAGCGGCTTTCCCGGCCTCTCCAAGTTTTTTCTCGGCTGCCATGAAGTTGGCATGATCAAGCATTACAGGGATTCGAACTGTTACATCCTGGCTCTTTTCCGAAAGTCGGACCGCTTCGGCAATGGCTGCGCGGGCCTCGTCTACTTTTCCTTGTTGAAGCAGGGACCTCGATAACACAGATTGTGCAAAGATCTCTTCATCAGCGTAAGCATCTGCCCGAAACGCCTCAACCGCCGTTCTGCTGAGCTGTTCGGCCTCGGCTCCTTTGCCGGAATCGCAGTCTAATTCCGCCAGCGCCAGGCGAGTTTCGGCGGCATCGCTTTTATTTCCGAGCTGCTTTTGCAGGGAGAGGGCGTCAAGATAAGCCCGATATGCTTTATCCGCCTCCGCCTGTTGTCGAAATACCCGCCCGATTTCAACGAGGGTAGAGGCGTAATAGCCCTTTCCGCCAATCTCGTGCTGAATAGTCGATGACTGTTGGTACATCTTGTAAGCACCGGAGAGATCTCCATGTTCAAACAATACGTCACCAATTGCCGCCAGAGCCTGTGCCGCCGAACCCCGATGGCCCACTTCGTTAGATAGCTCGAATGTCTTCTGAAAATGGTTGAGGGCATCCTGCAATTTCCCTTGCGTGCGCAAAAGGTTGCCAGCATTGCCCATCACGCCTGCCATTCCATTCTTGTCGCCAGCCTTCTGGTAGCTGCGGAATGATTCGTCATACATCCGTCGCGCGGTGGTGAAGTCACCTTTCTTGGCAGAAATCAAACCGAGATTCATCAGTTCTCTGGCTTGACCCTGTTCATCACCGATGGCCCGCGTTATCGTCAAAGCTTGACTGTAGAGCTTCCCGGCCGCAGCAAAATCCCCTTGATTGATAGGAACTTCAGCCATGGTGTGCAGGGTTTGCGCCAACGCGCCGCGGTCTCCCGCAGCGGCGTAGATCTGCCGCGCTTCTTCGCAGGTAGACTGGGCCTTTTCGTTCTCGCCAAGATTCGCCAAAGCTCGGCACTCCCTGGTTCGGGCTCGAGCCACCAGGAGCGTGGCGCCCCGTTCCCCTGCTTCTTGTGCCGCGAGGTCTGCCGCGTCTCGGGTGAGTCTGTCGTCCCCGAGCGACGCAGCGGCCGCTGCTCTGGCCAGATCGATTCGCGGATCGCCTTTTGCCTGCGCTCCGGAAGCACTTAGAGTGGCCAAGCCCTTTAATGCATCTTTTCCTCGACCGCCGGCAGTTTCGACACTCGCCAGCTGCAAGCCGTACTCGAGATTGTCCGGGAAAAAGCTGAATAGAGTTTGATAGGCTTCAATAGCTTTTCCCCAATCCTTACTCGTTTCAAAGAACCGGGCCTCGACCAGCAGGTGCTTCTCACGCGAGAGATTGTCCGCTCCATCCAAGGCTGTCTTCGATTCCTGTCGCGCGTTAGCGTCGTAGCCGAGGGATGACCACGCCTTGGCGAGCGCAGCGTGCGCAAGTGGAAAGGAAGGGTCGGCAGCGACGGCGCGGCTGAGTACGTCTCGGGCCGAAAGCGCATCAAATGCGCTGATCTTGGCGAGTCCTTGCGAATAGAGCCGAATTGCCTCCGGATTCGACGGCAGCTCAGCCCTTAGTCCCACGGATTCGACTGGGGAAAGGTTCTCAAGTCTGAACTGCCCTCGCAAGCGTGATCCAACCTGCGATGCGAGGTCGACTATGGCTTTCTCAGTGCCCGTTTCCGAAATCGCAGCGACAGTTTGTCCCGTGGTGGAGTCTTCGAGGCGAAGGTCGAGGCGAATCTGGCCCGTGTCTTTTCCCTGGGCGAGATACGATCCGAGAATTATGAAGTCGCTTGCCATGTTCTTGCGAACTTGCGGCAAAGCGGCGGGGGACAGACTTTCCACATCGGATAGACCGAGGTCGATCTTGGTACGCGCGACGGTCTCGGCTGGCACGGTGCGCAGTTGCTCGCCGGCTGTAAGTTCGGCGGCCAACATCTCCGAGAGGGCAGTTGAAATCCAAGCCGTATCCTGGCGGCTGGAGAGATTCTTAAAACCTAGTATCGCTACCGACGGACGCATCCGAACATGGACGCTACTGGATTGTTGCTCGTTCCTCTGTTTCCATAATCTGCGCGCTTCCCATGTACCCAACCCGGCGACCACGGCGAGTACCAGTAGCGCGGTAGCCAACGACTCCGTATGCCGATGGATGAATTTTCCACCGCGGTAGAGGAGAGTGGGTTTACGGGCTTCAATCGGCATGCCCGAAAGGTGCCGCTCAATATCTTTCGCGAACGCCTCCGCGGACGCATAGCGATGTTCGGGCTCCTTGCGAATTGCCTTCATCACAATGGTATCGAGATCGCCTCGCAGCCGACGCGGCAGCTCTTCTGGCCGAATCGCTCGCGCTTCACCAATCAGCTGAGGGGTGATTACCGTTCGCGTGCTGCCGTCATGAGACGCCCTTTCATCGATCCGGCTAACTGCCGCACTTGGCTTCTCCGGTACTTCCTCGCAAACGGAGCGCTCGATTTCCAAAGGCGAATCGAACCGAACCCGATAGGGGCGATGACCGGTCAACAGCTCGTAAAGCAGGACTCCGAGCGAATAGATATCCGTGGCATTTGTGATCGGTTCCCCGCGCACCTGTTCAGGACTGGCATATTCGGGCGTCATTGGCCGCCAATCGGTTCGGGTAAGCGGCGCGTCCGGGGACCATTGCGGGTTGAGCACCTTGGCGATGCCAAAATCCAAGAGCCGTGCCACGCCTTCCTTCGTGATCAGGATGTTGCCGGGCTTCAGATCACGATGGATGACGAGGGTTTCATGGGCATACTGAACTGCGAGGCAGACGGTACGGAACAACTGCAAACGTTCGGCAATGGACAATCTGTGAGTGTCGCAATATTCGTCGATACGAACACCCTCGACGTAATCCATGATGAGATAAGGCAGGCCCTCTTCGGTGCTCCCGCCGTCGAGGAGCCGTACGATGCTGGGATGGTCGAGAGCTGCGAGGGCTTGACGTTCGTTGCGAAAACGCCGAAGGACTTCATCCTTGTTGATCCCCGGCATGAGCATTTTGATGGCTACTCGTTTCCGGTACTGGTCGTCGGCACGCTCGGCCAGATAGACGATGCCCATACCGCCATGGCCGCATTCGCGGATGATTCGATACGCCCCGATTCGTCTTCCGGCGATTGCACTCGACTGAGCGGATAACAGATCAGCGGCAGGACAATCCTCAAGAAAAGTGGGAGCGTCGTCGAAGCTCGACAGCAGCGATTCTATTTCGGCGCGCAGAGAGTCGTCGGCCCCGCAGGCCTGGCGCAGAAAATTACTTCGCTCCTCGGGGTCTCGCTCCAGGGCCGACGTAAACAACTCTTTTACCTGGTCCCACTTTTCAGGCATGTTTCGGGTCGCCTTTGCGCAGTTCACGCGCAAGCCACGCTTTTGCCAGGTTCCAGTTACGCTTAAGTGTCGTGCGCGAAACTCCGAGAACTCCGGCCGACTCTTCAATGCTTAAACCGCCGAAAAAACGCAACTCCACGAGTTGGGCCTGCTGCGGATCGAATTCGGCCAGGCGGGTCAGAGCTTCATCCAATGCGATGACGTCCGCCGCCTTGCCTTTGGAAACTCCGGCGGCTTCTTCCAGGAAAACTTTCTCGACGCCTCCGCCGCGCTTCTTGGCGTCATGGCCACGGCTGTGGTCAACCAGGATGCGGCGCATCAGTTGTGCCGCGACGCCCAGGAACTGCTCCCTGTTCTTCCAATGAACTTCTCTTTGATTGGCCAAGCGCAGATAGGCCTCATGCACCAGGGCGGTTGTCTGTAAGGTGTGCTCACCGCGCTCCCGCTGCAAGTAGTGAGACGCCAGACTCCGCAGTTCCGAGTAGAGCAGCACGACCAACTCGGCCACTGCTTTGTCATCGCCGATATCGAGTCCACTCGGGAGAGTGGCTACATCTTTGGGCGCATCCATAAACAGCCTTGTAGGCGATGACCGGAACCGCCGTGGTGTAAATGGGCACCGTACATCGCGATCACTTGAACTTGGTAAATATAGAAAAAAGATAAAAGGGAGGGAGGATAGGAGTTCGCGAGCATTCCAACTCACCCCAAAGATCGCGATCTCTACGGGCGGAAGTATATATCCAGTCGAATGCAAAGAAAAGGGGGTTTACGTCTTTGTTTTGGCCCGGTTGGAGCTTCTTGGTGCAGGAAGCTAGAACCGCTAACCGGACTATTTGAAAGAAATTTGGACCTTTTTCCCTGATTTCTTCGCGTTATCTAGATAGAGGCCGAGTTTGGATCGTGGGGAGGGAAGACGGCAAGCGAACATCCCAGGTTAGCGATCTCTGCGGCGGCGCTCAAGAAACTGCTCGAAAAAAGGAGAATCTATGAAACGGAAATTCGCGGTCTTGGATCCAATGAAATCGCATCGTTCAACCGGGATGTCTCGCCTCGGGCTTTTGACCCTTCTCTCCATACTACTGGTGTGGGTTGGCGTGGCTGGCGCGGCGGTGAGTAAGGATGCCGGCGTCGTTCTGATTAATCAAGCGGAAGCCATCGCAGGGGAGATCACGTCATGTGACACAGCGGGTTTCCCTGTTACCATTTGTACATCAGGCAGCTACCGTTTGTCGGGGGATTTGAACGTGCCTTCCGGCACGGATGGCATAGAAATTACTGCCTCTAATGTATCTTTGGACCTGAACGGGTTCACCATTGTGCTCCCCGCGTCGGGGTCTACCCCCAGCATCTGCTCGATCAAATCAATTGGCTCACTATCCCTCATTCGTATCCAGAACGGGATTCTGTCTGGCGGCGATTGTGGGGTTCAGCTTGGCAGCGCTTCCAACTCGCTTGTGTCTGATGTCACAATTCAGACCAATGTTGTCGTTGCTGGCGCATCGGGAATCACGATTGGACCCAGTAGCCGCGTTCAGGACAATCGCGTGACCTTCCCCTGTGTCTCCTGCCCCCTCAGTGCAATTGGCATCCACGCTTCTGGTAACGCCGTCATCAGGGGCAACTCCGTCGCTCAGGCCGAGTTTGGCATCGATGTTCAATGTCCAGCGGTCGTAGTCGAGAACGTCCTGGCGAATCCCTTTCCCAATGGGTCCCCCGTATCGGGCTTCATTATCCTACCAGACCCCTTTGGAGGTAATTCCGCATTGTATCGATCCTCGTGCACTTTTTCTCTTAACAATCAGTGCACATTCTCCGGCTCAACCCCGGACGCAAATTGCGGGAACAGCGGCCCCTAACACACCGCCAGTTTCTAAGACTCACGAGTTGGGGGATGGCTAGGTGAGCGCCGTCCCCTTTTCGTCCTTTGGAGTCCGTCTCGGTTTGGCGACTCATAATCCGTCGGTCGTAGGCTCGAGTGTGCCCTGCAAGCGCCAAGGCGTGCTTTGCCAGTTGTTCGAGGTCCGTGGGACAACCACCGCTGTGGTTCTTTGCTCGTTCAGAACTGAAGATCGCGTACCCATTGAGTCAGGAGTGTACGTCCAAAACGAACATCGCTACGAGCAAGACACGATCCGCTGAAGTGGATCGGTGGATACAGTGGGGGTCGCGTCTCCGGCTATATTCAAGCTCAGGTTAATCACGAGCATTCATGCGGACAACGATGCGGTGATAAAAACGTGATAGTTCTACGGTCAAAAAGGGTCTATTGGGATCAGAACGAGGCAGAATGTCATCCTGGAAAGTCCTTGAAAAATCAGGTGGAGTAGAGAATTTTCATAACCATTCAGAACACACTGTGTGATCTTCAAAACCGAGGGGCAGCAAGGCATCACGCCGTCGAGTCAGAAATCCCGACCTCGGAGTTAACGGCGATCGGAGCGTCGTCGGCACCGGTTCCGGTCGGATCGCGGTCTATCCGGAAATTATTCCGGGCCAGAAGTCGGCTTCTGGGAAGTCTGCCGCTGACAATCGCTGAGATTCCTCCCGAGCGACGGGCAATACAGAAGTTGGCTGCGTTTTCGGGATTCGTACCGACAAACGCCCTTGCACCAACCATTCGCTGTGGCCCTCGTATTCACCGAGTACAACAACAAAGTTGCAACCACGAGTAGTGCACCGAGCAGGATGGGCTTTTGGCGCGTGTCAGCCAGCACATTCAGTCCTCACTCGATCGCATCATTTCTTGAGGATACGGGTCTTGAACTGGGCGCCGTTAGCCTGCGTCACCGTGCCGTCATAGTTGTGGCTGTACATATGACATACCAGAGTACAGGTGTTGCTGGCTTTGCTGTAGGCGACTCCGATCGCCCCGCTCGCGTTAAGGGCGTTGGGCGCCACCACATTGGCGTCGAAGTTCACGAGGCGCTCGCCCGATATGGTCGGCGAAGTAGCACCCATCCCATGGGCGGTGTGGCAAACAGAGCAAGAGATACCCACGGTACTGACGTGAACCGAGTGATATTGGAAGGTATTATTGGCAAACACGTTCGACAGATCGTGACACTTTCCACATAATGCCCAGGGGCCAGGAGCGGCGCCACCGGCGCTGGTTAATGGACCCGGGAACAAAGTCGACGCGATGATCGGACTGCCCGGGCCGCCAGCCGGAAAAAGGCCCGGCGAAACCCGGCTTATCTCGTAACGGCGCTCAAAAATGTGGGGATACATCGAGCCATGCGGACCGCTGGGCCCGATCCCGCCAAACTCCCGATTGTCATCGGCATTATGACAATCGGTGCAGAAAATCTGTGTACCCATCGGTCTGCCTTGAGTAACGCCGTCCAGTTGCAGCATTCTCGAAAGAAGGCTGGGTTGGGAGTACGGCGAGGATCTGACGTGCGTCACCGGATGACTCGAGGTGGCCGTCGCCGAGAACTGCGGAATCACGTTGCCCGGATCCGAAACGTAAGTGACGTACCACAGCGGAAGATATCCGAACGCCGACGAGGTGGGTTTGCCCGAACTGGTACCGTGGCAGCGAAGGCAATTCTCGTATTGATTTTGCGCGGGAGAGATGGGACTGACGCCATCGCTGGCCAACACCCCATTCACCGCCGCTTCCGACAGGCGAATCTGCGGTGGCGGTGGGAATGTGTTGCCAACCTGTTGCGCACCATGCGGATTATGGCAGTCGACGCAGGTGGAATGCCGATTGTTATTCAGCAGAATCGCTTCCGCCGTATCGTGCGTGTTCGTTCCTGAAGGAAACGGATGATAGGAAGCCTTCGAGAACTCGGCGTAGACGTTCGACAGGGCCGGATTGATATTGTTGTTGCCGTTGTGGCAGCTTATGCAGTTTTGGGTCGAAGCGTCCATGCTGGCCAGCGCTGGCGTCGCCCCGCGCAGCAGTCGCGCCGGCCCATTTGCGTTGTGCTCCACATGACAGCTCGTGCATGCGTTCAGGGCAACGGTGTTGTACGGTCCGACATTGGCCGCCGGCAGGGCTGAATTTGAAACGATCGCGTGGACGCTGGTGGGCCACGGCACCATCGGATTCGGCGCATTGTTCACGGTACGCGGAGCTGTTCCATGGCAGGCCAGGCACAACGCGCCCCCCGAACTGTCGCGCACCAGGAAGTTCAACGAGACTCGATCAGCATTCTCGATGTGCGGATTGTGGCAACTCTCACATTGGACATTTCCGTGGATCAGCTTCACCTTATTAAGCGGGTCCGCGGTTTGTTGGCTTGCGACCAGACTTGCCACCAGGTCGGGCGAATCCTTCAGCGAGTTGAAGCTGAAAGGATGCGAGTTCTGCAGGCTGGCGCCAAAAATATCGCTGGCGTTCATCTTGCCTGTCATTGGGGTCTGCCCGTAGGGCACCGTCTGTCCAACCGCTACCGTTCCGTCGTGGCAACTCAGGCAAAGGCTGCTGGATCCTCCCACCCAAGGCTGTTTCATCGTCTCTTGCGGGGCCGTGCTACTGCTGTACAGCGTATAGGTCTGCGTGGAAAAGCTCTGCGCCCAGAGCGGCCCCTTGCCGATTCCAGAGTGCGGAGCATGGCAGTATTGGCACGGAGGCAGCGCCCCCCCTTTGATTGGAGACTGTCCACTCGGAGACAGATCATGCGCTCCCAGCACATCACCCGTAAATTGCGCCTGCAACCCGCTGGCCAGGGCGAGCACAGTCACGCATAACCAGAGCTTCATTCTCACTGGCCCCCACCTTCCGGCCGTTTTCCAAAATAGCGGAATACCTGCACGCGGCTATTGTATGAATCCACGACATATACGGTGTCGTTTCGATCGATGAATATTCCCGAAGGCAGCGCAAATGCCCAGGGCTCCGAACCCTCTGTCCCGAAGTAATAAAGCAGATCTCCCAGCCGGTCGAAAACCTGCACCCGGTCCCAGGCGCCATCCACCACGTATAGGTGACCTTCGCTGTCGAAGCCGATTCCCTTGGGCCGGAAGAAGCTTCCCAGGTCGTCGCCGACACCCCCGACCGCGTACTCGAAACCGCCATTGCGATCGAACACCTGCACCCGGAAGTTCATCGCATCCACCACTGCGACATCTTGCCCGTGCAGCACAATCTCGGTGGGAAAGTTGAACTCCCCCGGCTCGCTTCCGGCTTTGCCGATCGTCTGCAGCACGCTGCCCTGCATATCCATCACATAAACCTTGTTGCGCAGCGTATCGCTCACATAAATCCGCTGTGCGGCCGAATCCACCGCAATCCCGGTCGGACGCTTAAAGTAACCTTCCCCGCCCTTCAGGCTGCCAATGTTGCGCTTGAACTTGCCGTTGGCGTCAAAAACAAAAATTCTCCCCGTCTCCGAATCCGTGACGTAGAAGTTGTCTTCGCGGTCGACCGCCACGCACTGCGGCGCAGTCAACGAGTTCTCGTCCTTGTCGCGGCGCTTTACAAACCTGTACTTGTGCTGGGCGAAGTCAAAGATATGTACGCCCATCGCTCCCGGGTCCGTGACCATTGCCGTGCCCCTCGAATTGATGGCCACGCCATAGGGGCGAATCATCCGGTGCCTGTCCGGCGCCCCGATTATGACGTCCAGAACCTTGGTAAAGAAGCCGCGTTTCCCGCCCACGTCGCGGTCGGTTTCAAAGATTCGGTCAAACGCCAGCTTGCGCCCACCCTCCAGCAGTAAGTCGGGCGGCGGAGGCGGCAAATTTTTTTCAACCTTGACTTTGGATGCATAACCCGGCGTCCACAGGCTGAGCGCCACCGCCAGGCATACGCAGAATCTAGCCCGAACCGTCCTTACCGGACATCGAGCTAGAACGGCTTGAACCATCGTTGTATTCCAATATAGAAGGACGAGAAGTTCACTGGCAAGCCGCCCACCGTTGCCGCGCCCGTCCCCTGCACCAGGTTCGTATAACCGGCGTTCAGCGATATCTTGCGGAGCTGCCATGTCGTGAAATACGTGAAAACCTTCGACGAGCTCGCCGCGTAAAGCGTCGGAGTCGTCGTATCGCTGATCGCCTTGCTATAGGTCGCGCTCATCGTCCACCGGCTGATCGGAGTCGCCGAGACAGTGGCGCTATAGGCAGACCCGTTCTCCAGCAAGAATTGATTGCCGCCCAGCCCCGGAGGAATCAGCCCCGGCGGCTGCACCAGTCCCGTCGCGGTCAGCAGCGCCGTGCCGTAGGAGCTTCCGTAAGTGACTCCCGCGGCGTAGCCGCGGTACTGTAGGTCGGTTCCAAAACCCTGCGCGTGGCTGCCCGAACCCTCAAGCTGGCCCAGGCCGGTGCGGTACCCATGGAAGTTGGAGTTCCAGAGCAGATGCCGGGTAAGGGCACGCCGCGCATTCGCCAGGTACGAATAATCCGACGTGACCTGTGTCGCCAGAACCGTCTGCACGTCTTGCGCGTAGCCGAAGCCCGCGCCCAACTCGAAACCCCATATCTTCTTGTTGAAGTTGACTCCCGCCACCAGGCCCGTTCCCTGATGCCCCGCATCGCTGGACTGATCGTTGACGCCGCCGTAGAAGTTGAACGCACCCCACAGTGGCTTCTGGACGTTATAGTTTACGATGCCGCTGAAGTGGTTGACCGCCACGCTCTGTCCATACACCTCTTGCTGCGTCCGGTTCAAACTAACCGAGGCGCTCAGTCCCTTGGCGATGGAGAGAGTATCGAAGTTGTACATCGACAGCGAATGGCTGTTGGAGCCAAGGTCTACCTGCGGAGCTATGCTCCCGGCGCCGATCAGTTGCTGCTCCACCAGTCCGGTCAGATCCGTGTCGTACTCTACCCCAAAGCTGGTCGTGAACCGGGTCCAGGGCCTTAAATTGGCATTCGCGGAGAAACTCTGGTTTGAGCCTGTCGTGCTGTCCCCGTTACCCTCCCCGCTGAAGTTTCCGTAAGAATAACCCAATGCAACCCCACCCTGCATGGGTAACCTGTGATTGGTGTTAAACACAAACGTCTTTGAGTGTTCGTTGCCCTCAATAGTCTCACCCGCGGTTAGAAACGAGGGCAGTTCGGAATTGGTCCAGATATCGGCGAAGCGGGCCGCCATGATCCAACCGGCCAGGCTGTACTGGCTCTGCAAGTTAAAATTGCGCTGCGACGAACGGTCCTCCTCATCGGAACCGAAGATCGTCGACGACGAACTCGACTGGTAGTAACTAGCCGTCAGTGGGGGCAAGCCCGGGAGCAGTTCTGACCATCCGATGCCAAACTGCGTGGAGTCGCCCCTGGTGGTGAATCCCTGGATGCCGGGCAGACCATAGTTGCCCGTACTATCGTAGTTCTTGCCGAAGGAGACGGAGCCGGGAAAGTGAGTGCCGCTGAAGATGCCCGCCCCCGCGCTGATGCTGCTGGAGTCGGTAAGCGATCCGCTCCCGGAGTTCTCCTGCGACCGGTTGTAAACCGGCCTCACATAAAAGTTCAGGAAGTTGGGATTGTAGAAAGAGCCAGTGATATTGGCGTCGCCGTTCACTCCCAGGCTGTGGTCGGAGAGCTGCGTATTTCCGTAGTCTGCAGTATAGCCGGTCCCGATGGTCCCGTTCATGGTCATGCTTACGTCGTCGCCCACTTTTAGCTGCGCCCAGGCGGGCATAGCCAGCAGCAACAACCCCAAAAACAAACCGCAGATTTGATTCTCACCCCTCACAACTCGTCCCCTTCGATGGAGCGCCGGGCGCCCCGCCCGGCCAACGGGCACCCCGCCCGTGGCTCCACTTTGCCCTTCACATCTCCTGAATCTTCGCGTTCTGCCGCAACTGCTTGCCCAGCGCCATGCGCAGGTTTTCGTATTTCTGCTTCTGCAACTTGACGGTCAGATCCGCCTTAACATCCGCGAACTTCGTCTCGCCCGGCAGGCTATGGGCATTCAACCGGAACATCGAATAGGCTGTTCCCAACTGCAGCAGCGGGCTTACATCCCCCGCCTTCATTGCCTGCGCGGCCTTCACCACCTCCGGCGGAAGCTTCTCGCGCTTCACTACCTTGTGGTCGCCCATATCCACGCGGAAGTCGTCTTCGGAAACTTTCTCCGCCAGCAGTCCAAACTCCTCGTAATTCTTCGTCGCTTTCGCCTGCTGGAAAATGCTCTCGGCCTTCGTGCGCATTTCCTTCAAGGTCTCCGCACTCGCATTGGCCGGCGGCAGAAGCGAAATCGTCTGGATGGAAAACGTTTCGTCGTGACCAAACAGCTTCGAATTCTGATCGTAGTAACGCCGGACTTCGAGCGGAGAAACCGCCGCTTTGTTTTCCACTTCGTTCTTCAGCACGGCTTCGATCAGCAGCGAGCGCTTGATCTGCTGGCGCAACTTGACCTCGGAGCCGCCCATGTCCGTCTTCAGGTAGTCGCGGAATTCCGCGTCGCTCGAAAACTCCCGCCGGAACTTGTTCTCCTCGCGGCGGATACGCTCGGGTGCGATCGTCATCTTTCGCCGCACCGCGTCCTGGTACACCAATTCCTCGAAGACGATCATCTGCATCGCCCCGCGCCGGATTTCGGGTTCCTGCATCTTCGGGAAACCGTTGTGCAGCCGGGCATAAGGGAACAGGGCGAACATCTCGCGCAACAGATCGCGGTCGGTCAGCACCGCGCCGTTGACCTCCACCACTGGCTTACCCGTCACCTGCAGGCTGGCAGGTAATGTTGGCGCCGTGGCCGCTGCCGGAGTCGGCAACGTGGAGGCATGAGAAACAACCAACTGCGCTTCGATGGTGGCGCTGGCTGCCATCAGGAGCAGAACCGCGATCGTGAACTTGTATTTCATCTTCAACTCCTCACCCGTTTGTTCAAAAAAAGAGGGGGAGAAACTCTCTCCCCCATTTGATCGCTAAACAATGGATCGCTAAACAATCGACCAGTTAGAACGTCGTCGGCAGCGTGCCGCCGTTCGCTTCGTTCGCCTCTCCAAAGTGGCACTGACGGCAGAACTGAGTCGTCGAATTAGCCGAAGTCGGATGGGGCGTGACGTCGTTGATGTTGTACGGGCCGTTCACGAAGAAGTACGTTGCATACGTGCCAGTAACGACGCCAGCGATCGGGTTATTGGTGGACGCAGCATATACGTTCATCACGTGCTGGTTGTGGCAGGTCGTGCAGACCAGGTACGGGACGCCCGCCGCGTTGATCGGCGTCGGATAGCTGTGTGCGCCCTTGTTGAGCGCCGGAGAGCCATACGACGTCTGGAACAATTTGTAATTGCCATTAGCGGTGATGCTGGTAATCGTCTGATTCGGAGCTGTACCACCGATAACATAGACCAGACCGTTGGTTGCATCGCCATAGGCTGTGCCGAGCGCGGCGCTCACCGTGGCGCTCTCGCCCACCGGGTGATCGTTGTTGTAGCCGGCGGACGAACCATCGTCGCCCAGCAAGGTTGGGATCTTTTGTGTACCGTAACTGGTCGGCAGAGCGCCGATCTGCTCTTCGTAAGCCCAGTTCTGCATCATGGCGCCCTTGGCAACCGCGCCGTCATGGCAAGCCAGGCACATCACAATCCCACGGACGTCGCTGTATTGCTGACCGGTCCAGGTGGTAGGACCACTCGCAGCCGGAGTCGTCAGCACATATTTGTTGGCGCTGCCGGTGTTGCTGATGTCGCTGAAGTCGAATGTTTTGCTGCCGAAGAGTGGTCCCATGTCCTGTGCAAACAGGGCATTCGAGCCGCTCCAGAGATCGGTCGTTGCGGCGCCGGTGCCGTTGCCGCCCGCTCCACGATTGCCGCTGTGGGGAGCATGGCAGCCCGCGCAGCCGCGGCCGTAGTTGTTGTGGGCGCCCAACACGTCAACGACGGGCGCTTTGGCGTTAGCGGAGCCAGAACTTGTCTGGATTCCCGAGGTCACCTGGGCCAGGGCCATGGCGGAAACCATGACTACAAGCAGAGTAAGTAAAAATAGCTTCTTCATTGGTAAAGCCTCCATATATTTGAACCGCTTTCGGACCTGGACTCATCTGTTGCCCGGTTCCGTTTCCGCTAGTAGGTGTGCACGATAGTCACCGTCCTTAAGGGAGCGCTGATTTTTTAACGATCTCTGTAAGTATCTGATTCCTTTTGTCCCGTAATCTTCCACCGAAGAGTGTTGCAAATTTAATCACCGCCTACGGGACGCTCCCTGTTGAGCCTTCTCCCGCAGTGACGCGTCAAAACACCCAAGCAAAACTTATGGAACTAGGTGCCCCAGGTTCGCGCCCGTCCTTTGGGCGCTAACCTGGGACCTTACCCCCTCACCGGCGTATTCAGTCCAGAGTCTGGCCAGAACCCCAGCAACAAATACATAAAAGGTGACTCTCACTAAAGAGTGTGCAACGATCAAGTGTGGGCCGATCGGAGAAGATACAGGGGGTGGCCGGATAGAACTGTGCCGAAGACGTCCAAAGGAAAGTGGGAACCGTCCCTGCCAGTATCTAACGCGGAGCGAGATCAAGCAATAATGCGAGTTAAGTCCTTATTCCAAAATACTTTGAAAATAAGTCTTTTAGACTCTATACTTTGGAGGCCATGCCCAAACTAACCCCATGATTCCAATAGACCGGGGTAGGGAGGGGGGGGGTGTAGTAGATACAGTGCTAGTACCTTTAGAGTGAACAAAAGGAAAAGTGGGACAAACCAGTCCCTTTTGGGTCTCTTAGAAGTTCCGCCGATAAATCGGCATACTGAAGCTATTTCGCCGACGGTTGTTTCGTCTTGTCAGCTTCGCTCTTGTCTGGCTGTTTCTGCTGCGATGGCGCCGCAGCCGGTTGTCCGGCCTGAGGAGGCTTAGACTCAGTCGTCTTTTTCTCCGCCTCCCTCCGCTCGTATTCCTGGCGCGCCTCTTCCTGGGTCACGTAACGGAACTCCTGCACGCGGCCCGGAAAGACCTCGGAGGTAAAGACGCGGTTGGTCTTGTCGATGGTGATGTACTGCAAGCCGGAGAACATTCCGGGCAAGGCGCCCTGCGCCGCGCCCATATACATCAGCAACGTGCCGTCCTGGGAGTACAACTGCACCCGGTTCTGCACGGAATCGGTAACCCAGATATGCCCGTCGCAGTCCACGGCCACACCCTTGGGCATGGCAAAATACCCTGGACCATCGCCCCGCTTGCCGAATGCGCGAATGAATTTGCCATCGGCGTCGAAGACCTCGACCCGGGCATTGAGCATGTCCGCAACGTACAGATTTCCATCCTTATCCACCGCGACGCCAGTCGGCTTGGCAAAATCTCCCGGCGTATTCAAGCTGTGATCCTTGCCGCCGGTGCCGATCCTGCGCAGCAGCTTGAAGTTGTCAACGTCATAGACCAGCACCTGGTCCAATTCGATATCGGCCACGTAGAGAAAACGGTTTTCGAGATCGATCGCCAGCCCCGCTGGGACGTTCAACCCTTCGCGAATGGCGGCTTCCGCCTTGTGATTCGGGCCGAAGACCAGCACGGTGCGAGATCCAGCGTCGGAGACGAAGAGCCGGTCCGTGTCGTCAATGGCCAACCCCACGATCAGCTTGAAGGCGGCATCCTTGCCGTTCTTGATCATCTCCGTGTCGCGGGTTTCGGGATCGATAATAAAGATCGCTCCCACCTTGCCGTCCGCAACGTAGAGCTTGCCTTTGGAATCGACCGCCAGCCCGTGCGGCTCACCCATGAAGAAATGGTTCTTCAGGGGATCGTCACCCTTCTCGGTGGCGCCGGCCAGACGGTCCATCCAGGCGCTCTTGCTCTTGGCGCGCTTGGCGCTAAAATCCGGAAGTTTTTCGCCGGCGAAATAGTTCAGATACTTGATACGAGTGATGTTGGGCGGGTTCGGCCAGACGATCTTGGAGGTGTCGATCCTGTCCAGCACCGAAACCTTTGGTTGCGGCGCCGCATCTTTTTTCTTTTTTTGGGCGAAGGACGGGCTCGCCAGCGCCAGCAAAAGCGCAAAAACCAGCCATCCCTTTTCCCGCCGGATCGAATTGTGAATTTGCTGAATCATGTGTGCTTCTCTCTTCCTCACTGCTGCCGTTGCAGGTTCTTGTGGCAACCGGCGCAGAATAACGCGTTATTGGCCTGATCCTTCGCCAGCAAGTCCGGCTGCAACGAGGCATGCGGCTGATGACAGGTCAGGCAGTTCATCGGAGTCTTGACCTTGGTAACGTCGGTCGGATCCATGATGTTCGAAACCGGGTGTCCATCCACCGGATGCCCCAGGTTGTACTTCAGCGGCAATATCGGAACCTTGGCGAAATAGTTTTCCGGCAGCCTGATCTTGCCGCCAAAGATCGCAACCAGGTGGTCGCTTTCGAGCTTCTGCGGCTTCGAGTCCGGTCCGTGACACTCCAGGCACAACTTGTTCGTGTCTGCCGCCCGCAGCAGATGTTCGTTGTCGCTTCCATGCGGTTGGTGGCAGATGGCGCAGCCTTGCACGAATACAGGCTGGTGGTGAACCGGCTTCTTTTCCAGGTCGGCGATGTCACTGTGGCAACCCAGGCAGATGTTCACGGGGTCCGTCTTTGGCAGCCCCGGATAGGCGCTGGCGTGCGGGTTGTGGCAATCGGTGCAATCGCCCGCGGCTCCGGGATGCTGCACCTTGGCTTTCTCGATCTGCTCGGCTTTGTCGGAGTGACAGGTGACGCAAAGGTCCTTCACGTTTTTCTGCGTCAGGACGACTTTTCCATCTTTCGCCGCGGCGTGGCACATCTCGCAACTCTTCTCGGCAAATGGCGGATGGAGAAACTTGGCCATCAGCTTCGGTTGCGCCGACTGGTGCGGGTCGTGGCACTGCAGGCAGTTCGCGGTACCGAACGGCTGGTTCTGGTGAGCCTTTTGCAAGCCCGCGTCCTTCGGATCGTGGCAGTCGACGCACAGCGCGGGAGCGGCTTTCGTCAAGTGAAAGCGATTTTCAATGGTCGGCTCGGAGCCCGACTTGTGGGTGACGTGGCACGTCTCACAACCCATGTCCAGCGCGGCGTGCCGGCTGCCTTTTTCCGGAACATTCAGCCCCTGCGTGTGGCAGGTGAGGCAGAGATTGTCTTTTTTCTCGCCGGTGGTGGCCTTCAACAGTTGGAACTTATTGTCTGACGTGTGCGGATCGTGGCACTTCAAGCAATCGCGCACCGTGGGGGGGTGAACCGTCCCTTTGAGTTGCGCGGCATCCTTGTCGGCGTGACACGTGAGACAGAGGCCGTAGGGAGTTGTGGTAATCAGTTTGATGCGGGTGACGTCTTTGTTGACGCGGATCTCGTGGCAACTCAAACACCCCATCGCAATCGCAGAATGCACAGCTTTGCCCTTGCTCTTGTCTTCGTGACACTCAAGACACTTGGCGGGTTCGGTTTTCGGATCCAGCGGAACGGGGTGAACCGCGGCTGAGAGCTGAGTCCGGCAGAGCAGCGTCAGGCTCAGGATAAGCATGATTCTCAGGGTCAGACTTCGCGGCGTTGAATGCCGCATCAAAATCGACCTGGGACTCAGTGCAATTTGCGGATACAAATTTCGAACCTGGCTTACGAATTGGGGGAGCGTGCTCACGTAGTTCTCCAGCGAGTATTGTGCACGATGGTTGCCGCTTCGACAGACAGCGCAGAAATTTTCAACAGAGACTTAACTACTTGTACCATAAGGTCCTCGCAGCCGGAAATTGCAACTGCAAGAGCCGGCGTCCCCTGCGAGACTGTCCCGTATGGGCGTTCTCGCACACAGGTACCTGCCCAATTGCGCGAGATGCCACAACTTGAAAAAAGGCGCGCGTACCCGCCTTCGCGAAGCACACACCGCCATGGATGTGGAACTCGACTGCATTAACCCCATCCGCACTGCGATTATTCGAACGCAATGGCGGCGACGCGAGTGTAGCGTGAGTCACCGCCGTTTGTGATGTAGGTCACAACTGGGTCGGTCCCAACAGAGTGAAGAGTTGTCGCTGAGTTGCATTCCAGGTGGTGTGGTGTTGGGGCTCGGGTTATTGGGGTACGGGTTTGCAGTCTGTGTGGCGGTTTTGGGTGGCGCCGCGCTTCAGTGCTTGCGGAGAAAGTCACGAATGCGGGTATCACAGTGGAAGAGCCGCCCTTCAGGGCCGCGTAAGTCATGTGTAATTAGCGCGGGCTTTGCGCGGCTGGTCGCGCTTCTCGACCAATTCTGAATCCATTGAAGCTTGTCGGCATGTGCATCAGATATGGTAGGAAATACGCCGACGTGTGATGACAATTCTGGAGGCAATATGGCAATTCCTGCTGCCCAATACTTACGCATGTCAACTGAACAGCAACAATACTCTCTCGAGAACCAAGCTGAGGCTATCCGCGACTACGCGACGCGCCTCGGATTTGAGATCGTGCAAACCTATTCGGATGCGGGAAGGAGCGGCGTCCGACTGAAGGACCGCCCAGGGATCATCCGCCTGTTGAGCGATGTGATGACCGGACACGTCATCTTCCGAGCAATATTGGTTTACGACGTCAGTCGATGGGGGAGATTCCAGGACTGCGACGAAGCTGCGCACTACGAATTTATCTGTAAGAGTGCCGGCATACCAGTGCATTACCGTGGCGAGATTTTCACAAACGATAACACCCTATCTAGTTCGATCTTTAAGGCGCTAAAACGAACTATGGCGGCAGAATACAGCCGCGAATTGGGGACCAAGACCTTCGCCGGAGCTCAGAGGCTGGCAGAGTTAGGGTTCAAGCAAGGAGGGAAACCTGGTTACGGACTCCGTCGTCTGATGATTTCTGCAGACGGTCAGCAGAAGAGGCTCTTAGCGAGGCGCGAGGTTAAGAGTCTTCGTACGGATCGGGTGGTTCTTGTCCCCGGTTCGACTGAGGAGGTTGAGCGCGTCCGCGAGATGTATCGACTTGTCGTCAGCGAGAACAGAACTCCGTACGACATCACCGACGAATTCAATCGGAAGAGTCTTAGTTGCACTGACGGAAAGTGGCGCGTCGGACGTGTTTGCAAAATTCTTACAGATCCGAAATATGCGGGATACAACGTATGGAATCGAAGTTCGGGGAGGCTGGGCCAACGCCGAGTGGGAATACCTAAATCCAAGTGGGTTTTAAAGCAGAACGCATTCGAGCCCGTCGTTGACCAGCAACTGTTTGAAAATGCGCAGCGGGTCTTGGCCGCCCAAAGGCGTCCATATTCGAATGACGAACTGCTGAGGAGCTTGCAGAAACTCCTGGCGGAACACGGAACACTTTCTTATCGCATCATGCAGAACTCTCCGCATCTCGCTTCAATGACCACATTTATTAATCGATTCGGTTCCCTCCGACGAGCATTTGAACTCGCAGGTTATAAATACCCCTGGACTGATATCTGTCATGAGTACGGCCGTCAAAGAGAGCGCATGAGGGAGGAACTGCTGCATCAGCTTAGCTCATTATTCCAAAGAGAAGTCTCAATTCTTCGGCCCGATCCGGAGGGTCCGGAGTACCTGCAGGTTGATGAGTCGGTGACAGTCGCAATCGTGGTCTGTCCCGCGATACGGAGGGGCGGCGACCTTACGTGGCTGGCAGATAGTAGGCGCACCGACCGGAAAACTGTAACTCTGCTCGCCAGAATGACTGAGGACAACGAACAATTTCGCGATTTCTATGTGTTGCCGGTTCCTGGCAGACACTGGATAAGACATAGTGGCGAACTGAAACGAGGGAAACGGCTAGTTGATTTATCGGAATTTTGTTCAGCGGTTCGGGCTATTTCCTTCAACCATCAGCACCGCAGTCGGTCCGGTTGATCCATGCTGTTACGGCCCCCGACATTAGTAAACCGCAATCTGAAGACAAAGGAGCACCCTATGGTCTGCATCGCTCCGATCCCTGCCGCCCAATATCTACGTATGTCAACCGAACAGCAGCAGTACTCTCTTGAGAATCAAGCCGCTGCTATTCAGGACTATGCCGATAGGCAAGGCTTTGAGATCGTCAAAACATATTCGGATGCCGCCAAGAGTGGCGTGTTGTTTAAGACGCGGCCTGGTCTTAACCGGTTGCTCCAGGACGTCATCAGTGGGAGAGTGCCATTCCAAGCCGTCTTGGTTTATGACGTCAGCAGGTGGGGGAGGTTTCAAGACGCAGACGAAGCGGCCCACTATGAGTTCTTGTGTAAGCAGGCTCACATTCCCGTGCACTATTGTGGCGAAACTTTCGCGAACGACGCCTCTGTTCCCAGTTCCGTTATGAAGGCCTTGAAGCGCGCCATGGCAGCGGAATACAGCCGCGAGCTGGGCGTCAAAGTTTTTGCTGCTGAGAAACGGTGGGCTGAGCAAGGCTTTAAGCAAGGAGGACTGGCTGGGTATGGGCTGCGGCGCCTAATGATTTCCTCGGACGGGGTGAAGAAGCAGCTGCTTTCAAAGGGGGAAGTAAAGTGTCTTCAGAGCGATCGTGTCATTCTCGTGCCAGGGCCTTCAGAAGAAGTTGATCTCGTGCGCGAAATATATCGGCTTGCCGTCGAGGAAGAGAGAACTCCTTTTGACATTGCTCGTGAGCTGAATCGGAGAGGTCTTACACATTGGGGGCGAAGATGGTCACACCAGTACGTGCATAAAATTCTCACGCATCCGAAATATGCAGGTCACATTGTTTGGAACCAAACGTCGCGAAGGCTGGGCGGGCCCAGTATCAGCGTTCCGAAATCCAAGTGGGTCATTAAGCTAAACGCCTTCGAGCCCGTTGTTGATCCGAAGGTTTTCAATGACGCCCAGCATATCCTCGCTCAGCGAACCTGTTCCAAATCAGACGAACAAGTGCTAGAGAGCCTGAGGAAAGTATTGTCGGAGAAGGGAAAACTGACCGCCAAGCTACTAGCGCTCACGCCTGGCGCACCTTCACCGTCTGCTTGTTTGAGGAGATTCGGTAGCGTGAGACGCGCGTTTGAGCTCGCGGGCTATCGAAGCCCATGATCCCCCTGACTAGATGGCCTTGGGGTCAGTGCACATATTTAGAAACCTTGAATATTCGTCAGAATGTCGAAATTGTTTTCCTTCTTGACCGCCTGCTGCACTATTTCGGCGCGGTTTCTATGGTCGTGTTTTGCGAGGTCGATTACTATTCGACAGGATCGCAACGAACTGGACCATCTCGGCCGCCCATTTCGGTCAATGGACTGCCATCGGCCGTAGTGAACGCTTTGTAGATTAGACCGTTGTCGTTGCTGACCTACAAATCCACCGCCTTCGTGAATGCACACGATGATAAAGGATTGCCCACAAAGACATAGTCGTTGGAAAGCAAATTGTTCTGCCCGCGGAAATGGATGTTCTTCAGTGCACGTTCTGCATCCTGAGGTTTCAGCATAGAGATATGGCTGGTTGACGACAAAATCATTCACTCTGGCGTTCTTCAGTGTGGCTGCCCGAGGTTCGTCGCAGCAGTCGCCGTAGGTGAGATTTTCCCAGTCTGGATCAACGTGAGCGAATTTAAAGAAACTCCTCATTCCATTGGCTTCGTTACCCATCTTTCGAGACACAATTGCGATCGGAAATGGAAACTCCTTCGCGAAGGGAATACCGGTTTGCAGGTATGCTTCAAATGACTCAGGTGTGTGTGAGTTAATGTCCAGAAAGGGCTTGTGCGGGTTGCCTTCCATGAGCAAATCCGCCGCAATCGCGGGCAAGAGCTTCTCGAGCAGAAAATCGGCATATCGGGGACAGTCGGGCAGTCCGGCGTCAACCACCTCACCCGAATTCTCTATGAACACGCGTGCGCCATTTACGCGGAAGGTGGCACGACCACCGTCGTTCTCAAGTGGCGTTACTTCATCTAGTGAGAGCGGCACGTAAGATTGTGGCCCGCGCAGGCGGGTGATCCCGTCGCGGACAAATTTATGGGTCGCTATCTGTGCAGAATTCGGCATTATCGTGTTTCCTGTGGCGCAGACAGAATGCTCCACAACACGAATGGTAGCAGTGACGCCCAATCACCAAAAGGGGTTCTGGGGCAGTCCACCACGGAAATCTGGACCGGAGGCCTACTTCGGAAACACACCATCAATCTTCCGCATTATTCGCTCTGCCCACTGAACCGCGCTGGCGATTAACGATTCCGTCCTCGGGCTTGGTTTCGAATCAAACAGATCGTCTGTGGTTTTCAGGTGACGAGCCACGAGGATTCCCGCCACAATCGCCAGCACGCGTTTGCGTCCCTCGTCCATTCGACATAGTAGCACTTTCGCTTTTCATTCCCCACTGTTTCCGAATTGCAAAAAACCATTTGATCATTTATTCATGTTGTTGTACTGTCTGTTTGTTGGTTGTATTGTTCATTGTGTTGTTCGTGGAGGCCATGTTCATGGAAAGCACAGATGAGGTGACTACTACTATGGACGCTTTGGAAGAACTGCGATCACTCGTAGGACTTAGTCAGGATATTCCGAGTCCAGCAGGCCTTGCCGCGTGGCGAAGCGAAATGGAGAAGTCGGCTCGCAACTCCGAGATATTGGGTCAGCATTTCAGAGACAAGGCCAATAAACTCCGCGAAAAGATCAGGGCGGTTGATGTTCTTCTGGGGCAAAGCCCCAGTTCAAGCGCGGCAGCACCGACTCCAACGCTGGTGCCGGACGAGTCAGCGAAGGATTTCACCCCTGTGTATGAGTATTGGCCTGCCATTCTTGAGAGCCTGGTCGAGCTTGGTGGACGCGCACAGCGAGACAAGGTGATAACGCGGGTTGGTGAAAAACTGGAATCAACCTTAACGCCAGCAGACAAACAGCTATTGAAGAGCGGGATGGATGTGCGATGGAAGAATCGCGTCGCTTGGCAGCGGCTCAACATGGTTAAGCAGGGGCTGCTACGGGAAAATTCGCCACGGGGTGTGTGGGAAATTACAGACTCTGGGCGCAAGTGGCTGAACAGCACGACCGCTTCGATCTCAGCACTTGATCTCAAGGAACATTTGGCGAAATTGTGCCGCAAGTCAGCACCCAACTCTGACATCAAACTTATTGCGAGTCCCACTCCCGGTCACATCCGCATCAAGGTAATCGACATGGGCGTTGTCATTCTCAGTCCCGACTTTGATATTCGAGTCGCCGAATGGTGCGGAAAATCGGACGAGCAGCTTTGGGATTTGCTGGAATCCATCTCAAACACTCGCATTCGTCGGCCTGTGTAATCATCTTTCAGGGAAAATCGCGACCACATCAAGAGGAACCCCAACGATGGAACACAAACACCTAGTGGAAGCAGCGGCAGCCCAACTGGATCGAGTATTGGCCTTCTTTCCGCGAGCCGACGCAAAAGGATCAGTGTTGCTAGCGGTTGACACCGGCATGCTAGCCGTTTTGGCAAGCAATTCTCCTCCCTCAAGTTCCTTCGATTGGATAATTCTGATCGCCTTGCTCCCGGTGCTATTGCTTGGCATAAGCCTCTGGCACCTATACGTGGGCGCGTTCCCTAGCCTTAAGGGAGGTCATGATTCGCTGGTCTATTTTAGAGAAATATCCAAGAGGACCGAGTCTCGGTTCATCGAAGAATTTGTCGCTCAGTCGGACGAGGCTCGCCTCAAGGACGTTCTAAGCCAAGTGTGGAGAAACTCTGAAATACTGAAGGACAAGTTCGATCCATATCAGTTCCGCTTTTAACTGGATGGCTCTTGCGATCTTTCCGTGGTTGGGCAGTCTGGTGTTGCTTGCCATCCACTATCCGTCAAGAAGTGTACTTTTCAAGTGACAGCGATTTTCGACAATCGATTGATCAGTCGAGGTTACTTTGGAACTGAAAGACGAACTCAAACTCACCGTAAAGAAAATTTTTCACGATGACCTGTAGTCGATACGGGACGGCGAAGTTGTCCCCGAACCCAAAGACCTCAAGCTCGGAAATGACGGTGTCAACCTTGATGGCACGGTTTTGTATGCAGACCTATCCGGCTCGACTAAGTTGGTCGATAATAAAAAACCAACGTTTGCAGCCGAAATCTACAAGACCTACTTGGCTTGTGCGGCGAGAATAATCAAAAATGAAGGTGGAGTGATCACGGCTTATGACGGTGACCGTGTAATGGCCGTTTTCATCAATAAAGACAACAAGAATACTAGTGCTGTCCGAGCGGCTTTCAAGATCAATGGCGCAGTGAGTAATATCATCACACCTGCACTTAAAGCGGAATACCCGCAAACGGATTACGTCTTGAAGCACGTGATTGGAATCGATACGAGCAAATTGCTTGCAAGCCGAATCGGAGTTCGGAACGACAACGATTTAGTCTGGATTGGGCGAGCCGCGAATTATGCAGCAAAGCTTAGCAATTTGTCCGACGAAGTCGCGATTCGCATTACGCACTCGGTTTATGATCAGATGAATGAGTGTGTGAAGATTGGAGGGGTGAACAAGGAAAATATGTGGGAGGAACGTACATGGACGGACATGAATGGGATGAAAATTTACCGTAGTAACTGGAGATTTGGTGTCTGATTACGATCCGGCGGGTTGTTTTGACTGCCACGCCCCTGCACAAAGCTCTCGCACACGCTCGGTGCTAGAATCCCCGCTACAATGAAAAGCGAGACCCGCCGTCTCAACAAGCTCACTGGCGCTAAAGCAGAAATCGGCTACCCGAGCGGCTACCTTTTTGGCTTTATTTTTTGCCTGTAGCACTATAAAATTATTTTGGCTAATACCTAAGTGCCGTTAGAATCAACGCAGCGTAGAATCCCTCCCTCTCCGCCAGAACTTTAGTTATCTAGCACTTGCAAGCCGGTGAT
>OCTA010001019.1_pt1 | contig 26077 bp, 21 predicted proteins | sample 1538991 | NCBI WGS metagenome assembly OCTA01 (sample SAMEA3539302, study PRJEB22396) | soil metagenome | biome: tundra; feature: field; material: soil | place: USA | collected 2010-05 | depth 0.15 m | reverse complement strand
TTGGACCCATTCGCCGACCACATCGAGCAACTGCGGGAGCGCTATCCGAACCTAAGGGCGGTTCGCCTGCATGAGGAACTGTGCAGGCTGGGTTTTAAAGGCCACTACACGATCGTGCGCGACCGGCTGCGCGCTCTCCGGCCGCACGCGCCGAAACCGCCCGTGCGGCGATTCGAGACGGGTCCGGGTGTGCATTATGGTAAGTCCCGCGTCATGGTAAGAGGGAAACGCCACCCAGTTCGGTTTCGGACGAATCACCGCGATTTGTCCAACCCGCACTTCCCATAATCACCTCGGCGAGAATATTGGGGCTCTCTGATTTCACTTTTCTAAGGAGTCTACGATGTTCTCAAACTGGTTTTCTGGTGACGAGTGTGGGCAGTATCGCTCGTCACCGCACAAGCAGCGCATGGACCAAGTTGGAAGTAGTTTGTTGGAACTGCGCTATGCGAATGACGTAATCCGCCAGCATCTTCACGAATGGCTGCGCTTCTCCCTTCACATCGAAAAACGCGGTCTGCTGTTGCCGGCCACAGGCACCGACGCGGTACGACATTACGTTGCCCGGCGTACCGCGAAGACAAGTGCCAGCCGCTCCCGCGTTCCTCGGGCCTCTGTCAGAATCTTCCTCGACACAAACGAACGAGGACAGTTTCGCCGACGTGTGGGCGCTCCTCCTCTTACCCCAGCTTGGTTTGCCCCGATTCTGACGCCGTATTTGCTGTTTGTGCAAACGCATCGCGGACTGGCGGCGAAAACGGCCAGGAAGTACACCCAAAAGTTGTCGGCGTTCGCCCAGTACTTGGAGGGCGCTGGCATTACGGAACTCGACCGGATTACGCCAGGGCACGTTCGTGAGTTCTACGAGAATGACAACAATGCACCTCGCCGCTCGTACGGTTCCACCCTTCGGGTCTTTTTCCGCTGGGCCGCTGCGCAGGGATGGCTCTCCAGTTCTCTACGTGATGCGGTCCCGCGACCGCGACAGTATCGGTATGTCAGCCTTCCAGACGTGCTGGGTCAAGCCGAGGTGGATCGCGTCCTGGCCGCGGTGGACCGATCAACGCCGCTCGGCCGGCGCGACTATGCGGTCCTTGTGCTGGCTGCGCGGTACGGATTGCGCCCCTGTGACATTCGTCAACTGACCCTCGACGAGATTGATTGGCGTGAGGCCCGGATTGATCTCCGGCAAGTCAAGACCGGCAGACCCCTGGTACTGCCGCTCCTCCCCGACGTCGCCGATGCGCTCAGCGCATACTTGCTCGACGGTCGCCCAGCATCGACGAACCGCACCGTCTTTCTGCGCCACTGTGCACCGTTCGAGCCGTTCGCGGCCGAGAACAACCTCGCCACGATCATGCGCGATGCCCTTCGGCGCGCCGGCCTTGCCGACCGACCAGGGCGTCGGGGCCTCTACTTATTTCGCCATACGCTGGCGACTCAGTTGCTGGCTGCCGGGCATCCTCTTAAAGCGATCGCCGACGTGCTGGGCCACGCCTCCACCCAGACCACCTACGGCTACACCCGGGTCGAGGTGGCCGGCTTGCGAAGCGTGGCCATCTCCGCGGAGGAGGTAATCCGATGAACGCCTTGCCAGCAAGTTCCTCCCCCGAATTCATCTCGCCGGTGGCCCCAAAACTGGTACGGTTCCTCGCTCAAAAGCACGCCATGGGTTACCGCTATAGAGAGGAGGGTCGCGCGTTGCGCGAGTTGGATCGTTTTCTCAACACTCGCCTATCGCCAGAAGATCCTGTTATCACGGTGGGAATTGTGCACGATTACATTGCTCGAAGGGGCACTGAATCGGAGTCGAATCGCGCGCATCGTTTGACACTCATGCGGGAAGTCTGTCGATTCCTACGGCTCGAAGACGCCCGGACGGCCGTACCGGATCGCCGGTCCTTGCGGATTGTGCGCCGGAAATTTGTGCCACGGGTGCTCAGCCGAGACGAGGGTAAACGTTTCCTGCAAGCTTGCGCCGAGTTGCCGCAAGGACGGACATCGCCGGTTCGGGACGCAGTTCTAGGCGCTGCCTTGCGCCTTCTGTATCTTGCCGGCCTGCGGGCCGGAGAGCTTCTGCGACTCACACAGGCCGATGTCGACCTCGACGCAGGCCTGCTGCATATCCGGCATACCAAGTTCGACAAGTCAAGAATGGTTCCGATTGCGCCGGACCTGGTTCAGCAACTGACGCGCTGCCGGACGCTGGCAACCAAGCACTTCGGCGCCGGCCCTCCCGAGAAGCCGTTCTTTCCCAGCCCACGCGGGGGCCGGTATTCGATTAACGCCCTGCGCGAGGCCTTCCACCAGACACTGAAAACCGCCGGCATTGAGCGCACGAGCGGCAACCGGCACATTCGTCTCCATGACCTGCGACATTCGTTTGCCGTTCTCCGGCTTCTGCTGTGGTGTGAACAGAACGTCGATCTCGGCGCAAAGTTGCCGCTTCTGGCTACGTACCTTGGGCACGTCGGCTTAGCCAGCTCTCAGCGCTACCTGCAACTGACCCAGGATCTCATGGGCGAAATCACCCGGCGACATCAAGCCCGCTTCGGCTACCCACGTTGCTCTCGGCATTCTTTCTTCGTTATCTCGCCGTAGAGCGGGGCGTCAGCCCCCATACGACCACATCGTATAGGGATGCAATGAAGCTCCTGCTTCAGTTTGCAGCCGCGCGGTGTCGGCGCTCCGTTGATCAGCTCGGTATCGAGGATCTCACGGCCCCCGTGGTATTGGAATTTCTCGCGGACCTGGAGACCAGCCGCGGCAACACAATCCGCACGCGCAATTCGCGCCTGGCGGCCGTGCAAACCTTCTTTCGCTACGTCGCGGGGCGAGAACCAGCTCTGGCTGCTACCTGCAGCCCTGTCTTGGCTATTCCCGCGAAGAAGGCGTTTCGTCCTTTACTTACTGGGCTATCTCAGCGAGCAGGAACTTGGTCATCTGCTGGCTCAAGTCGACCGTTTGGCAAAGCGCGGAGAACGCGATTACGTGCTCCTCAGCATACTCTATGACACCGGAGCCCGTATCCAAGAACTGCTTGATCTGACGCCGCGCGATTTTCATCTGGAGTCGCCGCCATTCGTCTGTGTGCGAGGTAAGGGACGTCGGGAGCGCTTATGCCCATTGCTGCCGCAATCCGCACGGCTGGTCCGACAGTTCCTGTGCGCCGAGGGGCGTCAACTCAACGAACAACAGCCATTCCTGCAAAACGGGCGGGGCGGCCGGCTGGGCCGGCACGGCGCTCGATACATTCTGCTGAAGTACTTGCGCCGGGCCACACCCGCCATGCCCACTCTGGCACGCGTGGGAATCAGTCCCCATACCATGAGACATACAAAGGCAATGCACCTTCTCCAGTCCGGCGTTCCCCTCGTCATGGTCAAAGATTTCATGAACAAGGTCACCCTCGAGGGTGTGGCACCAACGAGACCCGCCAGCGTTTCTTGGCTGAAATCGGGAATCACCGCCTCCGGTTTGCCTTCGCCGATCTACCAGATCCTCCTCAATCCGAGTGTTACGGGCGAGCACATAGGACAGAACCAACCTGGCAAATGCGCTATCGTCGCGAAGCAGGTGCACCATGGCCGGCCTCGCCAGCCGCATGATCGAACACTCAGTCATGGCGGATGCGGTCGCCAGGCGTACCGGCTGCTGGCCCACCAAGCAAGCCTCGCCTACCAGGGCGCCGGGAGTCAAAGTCGCAATCGTCTTCTCGCAAGGCCATCCAGCGGATGCCGTGTTCCATCCAGAAAGGCAAAGTCAAGGTCACCGTCATCTCCAAACAGAACAAAAATGGCTGCCTCTTTTTCGCAGCTTAGCTCAAGTGATAGTACGTTGCAACGCTGTAGAAATCGACAGCCAGATCGAGCGTTTCTATTGGCGCCGTTTTCGCGGGCGGTGTGGCTCGAAGTCTGGTTATAAGGCGGACACGGGGACAAACCGGGATCAATGGGCGGATCCGCTCGCGAGGCGAACCTGGGCGACCAGCCAGTCCGAAGAGCAGGATAAACAGGCGATCTTGCCCTGGTGCGGACAACAGGCTCGGGGGACGGCCAGCCCTGCTTTTTCAGCCATTAGTAACAGGAGCATCTTCGACTCGCGCAAGCGATGACGCTCTTCCTCAAGATCGGCGGGCGTCACGATTGCCCGGCGCACCCCTCCACGGTTTACGTTATGTACCATTGACGCCCTTTCCACCGATGTACGGTGTCGCTGTCACCATTCTGTGACTTCGCGGGAGAACAAGCGCAAGAGATTGAAGTCGGATTTCCCTGTCGAAGAAACGCCGGGACAGTGTCGTTGTTTGTCCTACACAACGTAATACAACGTAATTTCAGTCGATTAGGTGATTATGCAGCGCGTAATGCATCAACTCAGCGGTAGTGGTCATGCGCATCTTTTCCAGAATGCGGGCGCGATAGGTGCTGACGGTGGTGACTCCTAAGTGCAGTTCCTCGGCGATCTGGGTCACGGTTTTGCCGGCGCCGATCATGCGCAGGACTTCAAACTCCCGGTCGGACAATAGTTCGTGGATGGGCCGCCCGGCATCGTCGCTCAAGTCGGAAGCGAGCTTCTCGGCCAGCGCGGCGCTCACATACCGCCCGCCGGCCAGCACCTTTCGTACAGCCTTGATCAGCTCCTCGGGGGCGCTTTCCTTATTCATGTAGCCGAAGGCCCCGGCTTGGAGGATACGTTTGGCGTACTGGTCTTCCGGGTACATGCTCAAGACCAATACGGGAAGCTTGGACCGGGCCATCTTGAGATCCCGGAGCACGTCCAAGCCGCTGCGGCCGGGCATGCCGATATCGAGGATTGCCAAATCCCATTCGCCGTCTTGAATCCGGGCAAGGACCTCGGTGGCATCCTTGGCTTCGCCGCACACGGCGCCCTCCAACTCGTGTTCCAGGATATCTTTCAATCCGCGGCGCACGACGGCGTGATCGTCGGCGATGAGGATCCGGATCACTGGTGGGCCGCCGCCTGCCGGTGATCGGCGCGGGGAATGCGGACGCGCACGGTGGTGCCGCTCCCGGGCTCGCCGGCGACCGTGAACTCGCCTCCCAGCAGCACAGCGCGCTCGCGCATTCCCAGGATCCCGAGCGAGCCGGAGCCGGAGAGTTGGCCTTCGCCGATGCCGCGGCCGTTATCGCGAACCTCCAGTGAAACATGGCCGCTCTCGTGAAACAAACCGATTCTCACGTGAGTCGCGCCAGCGTGCCGCGCGATATTGGTCAAGGTCTCCTGGAAGATGCGAAAGATCGCGGTGGCACGCTCGGGATCGATGGCCAGATTCATCTCGGGCAAGCTGACCTGGCACTGGATTCCCGTGCGCGCCTGAAACTCTTCCGCGGCCCACTCCACGGCAGCCACCAAGCCAACGTGATCCAGGATTCCCGGCCTGAGTTCAGTCGAGATTCTGCGCACCGTATGAATCGTTTCATCGACCAAGCCCAGGATGGCGTCGATTCTCTGCAACTGTTGGTCCCGGCCCGGCGCGGTCTTCAACGCGGCCAAGTCGATCCGGATGGCGGTCAGGTCCTGTCCCAGTTGATCGTGCAATTCCCGCGCCAGCCTGGTTCTCTCCTCTTCCCGCACGTTCTGTAGCCGGGCGTTGAGAGCGTGCAACTCCTGGAACGAACGCTGCAGCTCCCGTTTGGCGCGATTCTGCTCGGTGATGTCCACCAGGACGACGGCTACGCGATCGACGCCGCCGGGGCCATCGACCGGAAAGTACGATCCGAATAGATCCCGCCGGCCCAACTGGGGGAAGTCAAGTCCCATCTCGCATTTGACGACTCTTCCCTGGAAACACTCATCCACGTTGCTTTTCGTAACCTTCTCGAACCTCTCTTGCCCCACTAATTCGGAGACGAAATGGCCGACGACCTGTTCACGCTTCAGGCCGTGATAGTTGAGGAACGCCTGATTCGCCATCACGTAACGGTACTCGCGGTCGACCACCACGATCATTTCATGAAAAGTCTCGACGGCATGGCGATATCTCTGCAACCCGGCTTCAGCCAGCTTGCGGCCGGTGATGTCTTCGACGATGCCTATGCCCATTGGGGGCGCGTTTCCGTCGCCAGGGCTTCTCGAAACCGTGACCCTTACCCAAATCAACTGGCCGTCTTTACGCCGATAGCGCATCTCCAGTTGGAACTGCGGCAGCTTGCCGGCCCAGAGGTCCGCGACAAGGGCCGCGCAGGCCGGACGGTCTTCTTCGCAGGTAAGGTCGATGTAAGATGTGGCCCGAAGCTCTTCCTCCGAGTACCCCACCATATCCCGATAAGCGCGATTCGCAGATATGAACCTGCCATCCATATCCGTTACCGAGATGCCCACGGCCGAGTTGTCGAAGAGGGCGCGCCAGCGTCCTTCACTGGCCGCCCGGGCTTCCTCCTCGCGCCGGTGTTTCGTGATGTCACGGTAGATGGCGTAAACGGCGGCTTCCTGGCCGGGCAAGGAGAATGGCACCAGGGCCATGGCGGCGGGGAAATGCCTGCCATCCTGGCGGCAGCGAACGCCTTCGGTTTCCACGCGCTCGCCTCGCGCCACCAGTTCCATGTGTCTTCGATACTCGTCTTGCGACTCGGCGGGGACGATCAACTCGCCGATGCGGCGGCCGATGGCGGCGTCCGGAGTATAGCCGAAAACCTGGGTGAAGCCCTTATTGACGCGGATTACCTGGCCGTCCATGGTAGTTAGGGCCACGGCTTGCGGCGCCTGTTCGAACAATTCATTGAGAATCGTCTTCTGCTCCCGAAGCCGGTTCAGGAAACGGACCAGCAGCGTGACGGCGACCACCAGGCCGCTTGCGGCGCCGATCCCCAGAGCAAAGGGAAGTGAAACGCTTAGGGCGTGGGATAAGTCCCGAACCATGGCGGCGGGCGTAAAACGGACGGCGGCCGTGGCCGCGTTATGCGCGCCAAACATCGCGGCGCCAATCGGCAAGGCAGCGGCTTTCCGCATGGTGGGGCAGGCGCTTTCGCCTGCCTTTCTGTCGGCCGTTTCGCCGCGAAAGAGGAGTATCAGCCACAAAGACATAAAAGAACCGGCAATTCCGAGTGCGGCCGGCGGCGTCGCCAGAGAGGGAGAATAGCGAGAAATAGCCGGCATCCACATGGCCGCCATACCAGTGTAGTGCAGGATCGCGAAGCCCGCGCCCGCAAAAATGCTACCGGCCAGTAAGCTAATGGGTCCCATTTCCCGGCGGCTTACGACAAACAGTGCGACGGCGGATGAGAAAATGCTGTCCAGGAGACATAGTAGTACGAGGGCCAGATGCCGATTGCCAGGGATGCGGCGCTGCCGATCAGCCAGGAGAGGCCGGGCCGCCCGCGGGCGGCGGCATACAAGGCTAAGATTGCGAGGACGGCGGATAGCACCACTGAGCAGTAGTTCCTAACAACCGATCATGACCGATCCGAAAACGGTATCACGTCGTCCGGATGGTAGTTAGAGAAAAATTCGTTAGATCTTCGGCTATGCGTTCAACCCGGACGTGGACAATTCTTGCAACTGGCCCATCGAACGCCTATATAGTATAACATCCGAGTGTGGCGCGTGGCGATTCGTAATTGGTAAGAATCCGAAAATTTGGGGCCGTGAAGGGAGAATTTACCCGGGTAAGTGTGTTTTTGTTTTTTGCGATTACTTGTTTTTCAACAGTTGCGGTGGATTTGCTGGAACCAGCACCACGATTTCTCCGCCATTGCCGGAGCGAGCGGATGGATGGCGATCGTTCTACAGTCCGCGGGCGATCCGGCACGGCGAGGGCCCGGCACAGGTGGACGCGGCGTGTACGGGGAGGCGGACGGAAATGCCCCAGTGGCGGCAACTGGCCGGAATGCGTGTGTCGACCGTGAAGATGGCGGAGGCCTGATCGTCCTCCGGCAGCCCGCCGGGGCCGTTTTGTCTTGCGCCGCCGAAAGTGTCTATGGAATGCGCGGCCATGCAGTTAGGATGCCGCCGCCCGCACGCGGAGGTGGCCGTGCGTCTCCGCAGTCCTTTGGCATTTTTGGCGCCAGTCCATCCAGGCCATGTGGGCCACGCGCAGGACCTCGCCGCGGTCAAAGGGCTGCACCAGAACGTCGTAGCCGCCCAAGTTCAGGACCTCGGCCCAGAGCCGCTCGTCGGCCAGCCGTGAGGACACGATAAGGTTCGGCGGATGGGCCCGGCTTTGGAGGTCGGCGAGCAGCGCCTGCCAGCCACCGTCCTCGATTTCGGTGTCGCAGATGGTGACCCCGATGCGACCATTGTTGAGAATTCCCATAGCCTCCCCGTTGGTGGCCGCTTCGCGGATTTCCCATTGCGGGGGTGTCAGGATGTTGCGCAGCGCGCCACGGCGGGAATCGACGGGGCCGATCAGCAGGATGGCGATGGCGCCTTCCGAAGCCATCGTCGCTTGGGCGTGCAAGTCCATCGTCGTTTCTTCCGATAGGGTGGGTGCGGACGTTTTTGTTGGGTTTTTCAGGATTGGTAGTGGCCGGGGTGCGGGAAAATCTCGGGATTTCTGGCGCGCGTCCTTGGCCCGCCGGGCCCGCAGGCCCTCCCAGCGGGGATCGCCTGATCCACTACCCAAAAAACCGGCCCCCACCGAGTGCGATGTATATTAGAATCAGCGTGAGGACTTGCATGAAATCCCTGGTAGTCATCCTGGCTGCATTGACCTTGGTTTCCTGTAGCCGGGACCCCAATGTCGCCAAGAAGCGTTATCTGGAAAACGGGAATAGATACTTCGCAAGAGGTAAGTTCAAAGAAGCTTCCATCATGTATCGCAACGCCCTGCAGAAGGACCAGCGATACGGCTCCGCCTATTACCATCTGGCGCTGACCGATCTGAAGCTCAGCCGTATTCCGAACGCCCTGGGCGAATTGCGGCGTGCCATCGAGCTGATCCCCAAAGACCAGCCGGAACACCTGGACTCGGAAGTTAGCTTGGCCGAGATCTACATCAAGTTCACCCGCGACAACCAGTTCCTGATGGAAGTGGAAGGCATCACCAAGGACCTTTTGCAGCGCGACCCCAATTCATTCGACGGCCACCGGCTGACCGCGGACCTGGATTTCGTGCGGGCGCAGAGCAGTTTGCAGGCCGGCCACCCGGAGCAGACGGTAAAGCTGCTGGCTGGCGCCATCGCGGAGTACCGCAAAGCTATCTCCATCAAGACGCCGGGGCCGGCCCTCAAGATGCAATTGGCGCGGGCGCTGGCCAGCGACCGGCAGTTTCCGGAGGCCGAGCAGATCTATCGGCAGCTCATCGATGGGGATAAGACCTTGGTCCAGGTTTATAACGAGTTGTACCGCGTTTATCTGCTGCAGAACAAAACGGCCGAGGCGGAGCAGACCCTAAAGACGGGCGCCGCCAACAATCCCAAGCAAATCGGCTTTTTGTTGATGCTGGCCAGCCATTACTCCAACTTGCAACGTCACGACGAGATGGTGGCGACGCTCAATCGAATCAAGGGCCACGCCAAGGATTTCGACCGCGCGTACCTGGTGGTGGGCGATTTCTATGTTCGCAACGGGGACTTTGCGGAGGCGCTCAATCAGTACAAAGAGGGCATGGCCGCGGACCCCAAGCAGAAGACCAGCTATCAGAAGCGCATGATCGAAGTGTTGATGCGCCAGCACAGGCGCTCCGAGGCAGCCGACATCAATGCCGCCATTCTGAAGGACAATCCCAAGGATTCCGATGCGCGGGGATTGCAGGCATCCTTGCTGCTCGACCGCGGCGAAGTGCAGAAGGCCATCTCCGAATTGCAGGCGGTGGTGAACGCGGCGCCGGACAATTTCGTGGCGCGCTACAACCTGGGGCGGGCGCACATCGCGCGCGGTGAATGGGAGCAGGCCCGCCAGCAGTTCACCGAGGCGATCCGCGAGAGGCCCGATTACCTATCGGCGCGTCTGGCGCTGGCGCAACTCCAGGTGATGCGGACGGAGTTCGAACCGGCTCTCAAATCCGTCGCCGCGATTCTGCAGATCGACAAGCACAACGCTCCGGCGCGCATGATTGAAGCGGCGGCCTTGATGGGCGAAAGAAAATATGCCGAGGCGCGGCAGTTGCTGGAAGCCGTCCGGCAAGCCAATCCCAACGCCCCGGAGATCGATTTCTCGCTGGGCATGATGGCCATGAAAGAAGGCAACCTGAAAGAGGCGGAGGGCATTTTCCGCAAAGCCTATGCGGCCAATCCGAACGATGCCCGTGCCCTGGTCGGGATGGTGGAAGTGCTGGCCGCGCAAGGCCATTACGATCAAGCGATTCAGGTTCTGCAGTCGGAGTTGGCGAAGAACCCCACCCGCAACGATCTGCGAGTCGCGCTGGGCAACCTGGCGGTGCGCGCGGGGAATTTCGATCTGGCGATCGGCCAGTTTCAAGCCGCGCTCAACGCGCTGGACAAGAATTCCAAAGCGCGCGGCGATATTTACTTCCGTCTGGGCGTGACGTTGCGCAAGAAGGGAGACCTGAACGGAGGGATACAGGCTCTCTACAAAGCCAGAGAGACGCTGCCCGGCAATTCGATGGTGCTCGACGAGCTGGCGCTGGTGCTGGGGGCCGCCGGCCGGAAAAAGGAAGCCCGGGATGCTTACGAGCAGGCCATCAAGGAGAGCCCGCAAGACGCAATGGCCCTGAACAACCTGGCATTTCTGATGGCCGATAGCGGCCTCGGGGACCTGGACCAGGCCCTGACGTACGCCCAGCGCGCCAAGCAGGTCCAGCCCAACTTGAGCGAAGTGTCCGATACGCTGGGCTGGATTTATTTGAAGAAGAACATGAGCGACAACGCCATGGATGTCTTCCAGGCGCTGGTGAACCAGAAGCCGGACAACTCGACATACCGGTTCCACTTGGGCATGGCGTACGCCCAGAAGGGCGACAAGCCGAAGGCTCTCCGGGAGCTGCAGCAGGCGCTGCACAGCGGTCCAGCCAAGGACGAAGAGGACAAGATCAAGGATCTGATCAACAAGCTGGAAGGCACAGTTGCGGCACGCTAACGGGGCGGTCCCCGGCCTGGGGCATAGTTCGCTGCGGGCGCCCTCGCCCGCGGCCGGCCCCCTGGCCGGCCTGTTTGTTACCTGAGTCCGGCGGCCTACCCCACATACCATATTCCATTTTGAGACTGGCAGGCGCATAATTGAATAAACACGCCAGGAGGCGGTATGGGCTGCCGAAAGTGGGTATACGCGGGGCTGCTGTGGGCCGCCGTTGTCGCGGCGAGAGGCCAGAATCCGGGACAATCCCAAATCGACAAGAGCGCCGAGCGCGTGGTTTTCTTCACCGGTAACGTGATGTTGGACGATGGATCGCCGCCCGCCGACGCGGTGCGCATCGAGAAAGTCTGCGACGGCCGCGCGAGTTTCGAAGCCTGGACCGACGAGAAGGGACATTTTGGCTTCAAGGTGTCGCCCCCCGGGAACGATGTCTCGACGGGGGACGCCAGCCTGCCCGCCGCTCAACGGGGCGAACTGAACAAAGCCATCAATGCCAGCTCGACCCAGTATTCCATGCCCATTACCAGCGCGCTGAGAAATTGCGAGTTGCGGGCGGTCCTTTCGGGCTACCGTTCCGAGAGCGTCAGCATGGCCCTCAAGAGCACCATGGACTCTGCCCGCGTGGGTACCATCGTTCTCCATCCGCTCTCGCGCGCCAGCTCTCTGGTGGTCAGCGCCACTACGCTGCAGGCTCCATCCAACGCCCGGAAGGCTTACGAAAGGGGTCTGGAAGCCATGCGCGCGGAGAAGTGGGATGCCGCGGCTGCCGAATTCGGCAAGGCCGTCAAGGTCTATCCGAAGTTCGCCGTTGCTTGGTACCAACTCGGATTGGCGCGGCAGAGCCGGAATAACGCGGCCGGCGCCGTGGAAGCCTGGAAGGAAGCTCAGAAAAGCGACCCTCGTTACGTCAAGCCGTATGAGAACCTGACGCTTGCCGCCGACCGCCGGGGCGATTGGGCCGAGTCCGAAAAGTACTCGCATTTATGGATCCAGCTCGATCCCGAGGACTTCCCGGGGGCCTACCTCTTCAACGCGGTGGCCAACGCCAGGCTGAACAAGCCGGAGGAGGCCGAGCGGACCGCGCGCGAGGGATTGCGCCTGGACAAGGACCAGAAGATCCCGCGCATGAGCTATGTGCTGGGCCTCATTCTGATGGTCAAGAAGGAATACGTCGAGTCCGCCAAGTGCTTCCGCAAATACCTGGAGCTGGCGCCCAACGCCAACGACGCCGCCATCGTGCGGCAGCAACTGTCCAAGCTCGAGGAACTCGCCGCCGCTCCGCAGGCGAAGTGACTAGCCCCAGTACAGTTCATTCAGGTGGGACAGGCCTCCTGGCCTGTCCTTCTGCCAGCCCCGCCACCACCGGATTGTTCTCAATATAGCGAACGATCTTGCCCAACTTCTTCTTGCCAAAACGGCAAGCCGGTGTGCCCAATGATGCGCAAGATGGCATTGGCCTGATGCCCCGAATGATTCTTGATGGCTTTGGCGACCCGCGACAGGCGGGCCTCCGGATAGATCGAAATGTGAACGTGATTGACCATCGGGACCCACGCCCGCAACTGATATAAACCAAGCTGCCGCTCACTATAGCGAAGCGCATCGGCAACCACCTGCGCCACCCGCGACGTGGCAAATGCCGTCGTAGTAGGGTGGGACAGGCCTCCCGGCCGTCCTTCTTCGTGTTACAAATGCGTCGTGAACAGTGTTGGGGCTAGCCCGCACCACGCCGGACCGTCGCTTCACCGCCAACCTGAAATCCACAGTGACGATCGGCGCATCCGGCATCACGCGACTGCTTGATGCCCTACCCGGTTACCACGGAAGAAGGGAAGAAGCGCGGACCCTAGTTAGCTCTACGGCACGACAGCCTACGGCGGCTCCGGGGCGTGCGCCTCGGATGGTGGTGCTTTCGTGCGGTGCGGCACCGTCTTCCAGTTAACACCACCGTCGGCGCTCCGTCTGTAAGCGTGGTAGTGGGTAAGAACGGAGCGCTCTATCGCACGACCCAGTATGGCGGAAGCGCCACTTCTGATTCGACCTGCCCATCTTCATACTTCGTGCTTCCTCCGCAGGCGGGAATGCGGGAAAAGGCACCGTATTTGCCATCAAGCCGTGACCGGCGATGACGCGTCTCGCGCCTCTTCCGCCCCGCTGAAAGCGAACGTCCACCGCCAAGCGACCCGCCGAATTCCCGTCGCTGCCAGCCACCAGCCACCAAGCACTAGCCACGGCGAGCGACGCTCGCCTCCAGCACACGCGCGAAAGCACCCCGCCTTTCCACCACGACCGCATCCAGGTCCAGCCATCCCGCCCAGGTGGCCAGTTCACCGGCGAGCGCCTGCGCCACCGTCCTGGAATCGGCGCCTGGTTCCAGGTAAGCGGCCAGCACGCGTAGCCGGCGCGCGCCACGATCGGCCTTCAGATCCACGCGCGCCACCAGGCGCTCCCCCAGCAGGAACGGCAGCACGTAATAACCCCACCTGCGCTGGGGCTGCGGCACGAAGATCTCGATCCGGTATTCGAATTGAAAGAGGCGCTCCGCGCGCGGGCGGTACCACACCACCGGGTCGAAGGGCGAGAGCAGACTCGCGGCATCGATGGCTCGCGGCACGCGCGCCTCGCGATGCAAATAAGCCGGCGCGCCCCATCCCTCCACCCGCACTTCGCGCAAGTCGCCGGCTTCCACCAGTTCGGCAAGACGCGGGCGCGCCTCGCTGATTGGCATGCGGTAATAATCGGCCAGATCGGCGGCGGCCGCGATGCCCAGCGCGCATCCCGCAAGCCGCAGCAGTTCCCGCTGCGCGTCCTCGCGATCCACCCGCCGCGCGTGATGCTGCGGCGGGACGATGCGCTCCGCCAAATCGTACGCGCGCGCGAAGTTGGGCCGCCGGTCCGCGATCCCGAGCCGGCCCCGGCCGAAGTGCGCTTCCAGCGCGGCTCTGGGCACGCTGCCGAACCACGCGCCCGGAATGCGCCGCATGGCGCCATCCGGCTCGCGCAGGTCGCCGGCCACCAGCGGGCCGCGCGTGCGCACTTGGTCGAGCACCCAATCGATGTAGGCCGGGTTTTCCTCCATGATCTTCTCGAAGCCCCACGGGCGCACCCGGTGCCGCTCCATGCGATGGCGCAGCAGCGGCCAGGTCTCCACCGGCACGATCGACGCTTCATGCGCCCACTGCTCCGTGAACGGGGGGGCAGGCGCTTTCGCCTGCCGTCGTGGATAGACCAGCTCGTCGAGATGCGCGCGCGGGTACGGACCCAGCCGCGAGAAGGGCACCTGGTAGTGCGCCGGCGCCAGGACGTTGACGAAATCGATCTGCAGCAAGCCAAGCTGCCGGATGACGCGGCCCAGATCGCGCGGGCCGGGCCGACGCTTCGGCCGCGGGCGATCGAAACCCTGCGCCGCCAGCGCCACGCGGCGCGCTTCGCTTAACGAGAGATCCGTCATGGTCCTGATGGGCCGGCTCGCGCCGGCTCGCGCAATGATCGATTCTATCGCGCGGCGCTATCATAAGTTCGACATGAGCTCAAGCATGCTTACCCGCCGGGAAGGAATCAAAGCGGCCGCGCTGACGGCCCTCTCATACTCGCGAGTCCTGGGCGCGAACGATCGCATCCAGTTCGGACTCATCGGATGTGGCGAACGCGGCCTCTACGTCGCCGACATCTTTCAGAAGACCGCGGAAGTGGACATGCGAGCCGTTTGCGATGTCTTCGGCGATCGCACCGACAAAGCCGTGGCGCAGGCCGCCGGCGCGCAACCCTTCACCGACCATCGCCGCCTGCTGGAAATGACGGGCCTCGAGGCCGTGCTGATCGCCACGCCGGACCACTGGCACAAAGCCATCGCCATCGACGCGCTCAACGCCGGCAAGGATGTGTATGTCGAAAAGCCCCTGACCCGCCTGCGCGAAGAAGGGCCCGAGATCGTGCGCGCCGCGCGCGTCAACAACCGGGTGTGCCAGGTGGGCATGCAGCAGCGCTCCGGCGAAGTTTACCTGGAAGCGCGCGAACGGTTCGTGCGCTCCGGCTTGCTGGGCAAGATCTCGCACGTGGATTGTGTGTGGCACGGCGGCGCCAACCGGGCCTTGCCCACCGAACCCGCGCAGAAGCCCGCCAATCTGGATTGGGTGCGCTTTCTTGGGGCCCTGAAATACCGCGATTGGAATCCCGCGCAATATCTCGATTTCCGCGCGTTCCTGGATTTCGGCGGCGGCAAGCTGACCGACTTCGGCGCGCATTGGATCGACGTGGTCCACATGTTCATGAACCAGGACGGGCCCCTTTCGGCCGTGGCGGCTGGCGGCGTTTACTACGACTTTCACGACGGACGCACCGCGCCCGACACCATCAGCGCGCTGTTCGAGTATCCGGGCGGTTTCACCGTGAGCTTCGTCTCGCTGGCGGTCGACAACGGCCCCGAATACCACGTCGAGTTCCTGGGATCGGGCGGACGCCTGTTCGTCAATCGCAACCGGTACGAATTCCGCGCCGTCGAGAAAGGCGCCGAGCCGGTGATCCAGCGCTTTCCCGGCGATATCACCGATCGGCATGTGCGCAATTTTCTGGAGTGTTGCCGCTCGCGCAAACGGCCGAATGCGGATGTCTACATCGGACATCGCGCCGCGCAGGCCGCGCTGCTCGCCAATCAGAGCTATCTGGAGAGGCGGCGCATCCGCTTCGACCCGCAGCGCGAAGAAGTGCTCCCGTTTTCCGCGTGAGGTGGGGCAGGCTCTCAGCCGGGGTGCCCTCTGGGCCGGGACTCCCAGTCCCGCCTTGACAATTCCAACAGCCCCTGCCAATGCGGAGCTGAGAGCTCCGCGCGGACTGAGAGTCCGCCCCACATCATCGGCAGCGGTCCGCCCAACGAGCTGTCACCGTATTCTATGCCAGACTCAGTAGGTTGCCTTTTTTCGCAACCCGCTACCGCGTGTTCCGGCAACTGCGGCTAAGCCGCCCCACGGAAAGCCCGACCTCCCCCGCCGCTGGGAGTGTCGACTTAAATGGGTGAGAATCGGTCGCGCCGCCTCACTAATCGTTAACTTTTCGTGAAAAGTGACAGAGCGGGTTCTCGTGAGAAGCACCGGAGCTTCGAACGAGAGAGCCCGGGTATGGCCCGGGCCTTCACTTGAAGCGAAAATGGAAGATCAGTTTATGATCCTTATGTTGGTACAAGCATCATAGCGCGTTTCAGCATCGATGGAAATTTCGCCGCGCCGCACCACCAATCCGTATCGCCGGCAAGCACTATCCCTGGAGGGAATAAGCCGATCTCCTACCGCGTAATCCGGCAACTGCGCGTAAGTCCCCCCACCGACAAACCAATCTCGCCCGCCGCAGCCCGCGTGACCGTAAACCCCACCGTCTTCCTCTCCCCCGCCCGCAGCGCCACCCGCTCGAATCCCTGCAGCTCCCGCACCACTCCCGGATGCTTCACATACAACTGAACCACTTCCTCGCCGTCGCGCTTGCCGGAGTTCTCCACTTCCACGGAAGCCTTCACGGGGCTGCCCGCCCGCGCCTCGTCCGGCGCTTGCAGATTGCTGTAAATGAACTTAGTGTAACTTAGCCCATAACCGAACTCATAAAGCGGCTCGCCCTCGAAATACCTGTAAGTCCGCCCCTTCATACTGTAGTCGTCGAACGCCGGCAACTGGTCTTCCGACTTATAGAATGTTACCGGCAGCCGGCCCGCCGGGTTATAGTCGCCGAATAACACATCCGCCAGCGCGGCCCCGCCGGCCTGTCCGGGATACCACAGTTCCACAATCGCCGGCACGTGCTCGCGCGCCCAGTTCACCGCCACCGCGCTGCCATTCAACAGCACCAGCACCACCGGCTTGCCCAGCGCCGACACCCGCTGTAGCAGCGCCTCCTGCACCTGCGGGATGCCCAGCCGCACGCGATCGCCGCCGCTGAAACCCTCCACCTGCACCTTCATCTCCTCGCCTTCGAGGCGCGGCGAAAGCCCCAGAAACATCAGCACCACATCCGCCTGCCGCGCCACGTTCAGCGCCTCGTCTTCGTAACTGGCATGCGGCGGCGCCCACACCAGCCGGATATCCGCATCGCCATGCACCTCGTGGAAGTCCACCCGGATCGGATACAGTTTGCCCGCCTGCAAGTCCACCGTTTCGTACTCGTAGCCGCGCTCGTGCACGTTGTCGCGCGCCACCAGCCGCTTGCCGTCCAGGTACACTTCGAAGGCATTCAGACCCGTGGCGCCCAATTGATACTTGCCGCTGTTGGGCGGCGCCAGGTAGCCCGTCCAGCGCACGCCGAAGTTGTCGTCGTCCATGTCCGCGCGCGGCGCGCCATCCCGCCAGTCGAAGTCCACCTGTGCATCGATGCGTGTGAACAACGGCTGCGGATTCGCGGGAATCACGGCCGCCTTGCGCATCGCCTGCGAGACGAACGCCTGGCCGAAATAGGCCCGCCCGTTGAAGGCGGCGGTATTGAAATACTCCGCCTGCAGCCCCGCGCGGCGGGCAGCGCCGTTAGATGTGCCGTTGGACGTAACGAGCGCACTGGCCGGCACCGTTTCAAACAGCGGCATGCCCTCCGCCAAGTCCGAGCCTCTGGCATACAGCACCCGCGCGCCCGGCCCCACCTTCCGCCGGATTCCCTCGAGCGGCGTCACCGGATGCGACGGCTCGCCGTTGTAGTTGCCCAGCAGCACTTCCACCGAATCCGCATTCGGTCCGACCACCGCGATGGTCTTCGTCTTCCGGTCGAGCGGCAGCAGGCCGCCCTCGTTCTTCAGCAGCACGATGGATTTGCGCGCCACCTCCAGCGCCAACTCCTGGTGCTCCGCGCTCTCGTTCACGCTGTATGGGATCTGCGCCCAACGCACCATCTCCGGCGGATCGAACATGCCCAGCTTGAACCGCGCTGTCAGCAGCCGCCGCAGAGCCGTGTCCACATCTTTCTCCGTCAGCAATCCCTGGCGCACGGCGGGCACGACATTCTCATATTCCAGGCCGCAGTCGAGATCGGTGCCGGCCTTTACCGCCATCGCCACGCCTTCGGCCGCGGTCTTCGCCGCCTTGTGGCCTTGGTAAATATCGCCGATCGCACCGCAATCGGAAACCACGTAACCGCGGAAGCCCCACTCCCCGCGCAGGATGTCGCCCAGCAGCCGCGGATTCGCGCACGCGGGAAGGCCATCCACGCTGTTGTACGCGCACATCACCGAGAACGCGCCGCCCTCCTTGATGGCCGCTTCGAAATGCGGCAGGTAGCTATCTCGCAGGTCGGTCTCCGAAACACGCGCGTCGAACACGTGCCGCGAAGATTCCGGCCCGCTATGCACCGCGTAGTGCTTGGCCGTGGCCACCGTCTTCAGGTACCGCGGATCGTCGCCTTCCAGGCCGCGGATGAACTGCACGGCCATGCGTCCGGTGAGGTATGGGTCCTCGCCGTAAGTCTCCATGCCGCGCCCCCAGCGCGGATCGCGGAACAGGTTGATGTTGGGAGTCCAGAACGTTAGCCCCTGGTAGATGCCGCGCTTGCCGCGCCGCACGAATTCGTGATGTTTGGCGCGCGCTTCGTCGGAGATCGCCGTCGCAACGCGAAACAGCAGGCCGGTATCCCAAGTGGCGGCCATCCCGATGGTCTCCGGAAACACGGTGGCGCGGCCCGCGCGCGCCACGCCGTGCAGACACTCGTTCCACCAGTCGTAGACCGGCACGCCCAGCCGCTCGATGGCCGGCGAGGCGCTCAGCAACTGCGAGGCTTTCTCTTCCAGCGTCATGCGGGAGAGCAGATCGTCCACACGCTTTTCGAGCGGCTGGTTGGGGTCTTTGTAGGTCTGCCCGGCCAAAGGCAGGCACGCGGTCACGGCCGCCAGAAGGAAAAACAATCGCGCTGTGGTCATCGTTTCTATCATGCCTCAAATTCGGATACACTGGTGCTGAAATGAATCAAATCTTTTTGGTATCGATCGCGGCGGTGGCGTTGCTCGCGCCGGGTCCGTCCCTGAAGGCCGCGCAGCCATTCGCGGGCCGCTGGGATCTGACCGTCACCACGCCCAAAGACACCTATCCTTCCTGGATGGAATTCACCCAGAGCGGCGCCCAGCCACAGGTGCGAGTCGTGGGCCGCGTGGCCAGCGTTCACCCGGCTGCGGATGTCAAACTGGATGGGTCGCACCTCTCCTTCACGACGTCCGAGTGGTTCGACGGAGAGATCAAAGTCACCTGGGAGTTCCATGCCGCTGGCGGCAAGCTCACCGGCACGCAAAAACGCGCCGATGGCGTGGAGGGGCAAATCGCGGGCGTAGCGGCGCCCGCCTTGAAGCGCAAGACTCCGGCGGCCTGGGCCAAACCCGAGCCGCTGTTCGATGGCAAAGACCTGAACGGCTGGGAACCGGACGATCCTTCCAACAATCACTGGGTCGCGCAGGATGGCGAGCTGGTGAACCAGGCGGCCGGCGCCAATATTCGCACCACCCGAAAGTTCGGCGACTTCAAACTGCATATCGAATACAACTGCCCCAACGAGGGCAACAGCGGCGTGTACCTGCGCGGGCGCTACGAAGTCCAGGTCGAGTATGAAAAGCCGGGCACTGACGACAAGTTCCACGGCATGGGATCAATCTACGGCTTCCTCGCGCCGGCGGTCGATCTCGCCAAACGGCCGGGCGAATGGGAGACCTACGATGTGACGCTGGTGGGCCGCACCGTGACCGTCGTGCGCGACGGTCAGACCACCATCGATCGCCAGGAAATTCCGGGCATTACCGGCGGCGCCATCGACAGCCGCGAAGGCGACCCCGGACCGCTCTACATCCAGGGCGATCACACCGGCGGCATGAAATACCGCAACATCGCCATCTCGGTGCCGGAGCGCTGACCTTATGCCCGTTCAATTCACAACTTCATACCTGGAAGAATCGCTGGCCTTGTTCCGCCAGTACCAGAAGCTCGCCGAAGGCGCTATGGCGCAGGTCACCGACGAGCAGCTTTTCGCCGCGCTCGACCCCGAAGCAAATTCGATTGCCATCATTGTCAAGCACATGACCGGCAACATGCGCTCGCGCTGGACGGACTTCCTGACCACCGATGGAGAGAAGCCGGACCGCCATCGCGACACCGAGTTCGAGGAGCCGCCGGCCACCCGCGAGGCTCTCATGCAGCTTTGGCAGGCGGGCTGGGATTGCGTGTTCCGCGCGCTCGGGCCGCTGTCGGACGCGGACCTCGGCCGCCGCGTCACGATCCGCGGCGAAGCCCACTCCGTGATGCAGGCCATCAGCCGCCAGATCGCGCACTACGCGTGCCACGTGGGACAAATCGTGCTGCTTGCCAAACACTACCAGCACAGCCAGTGGCGTTCGCTGAGCATCCCCCGGAAACGGTAGGACAGGCTTCAGCCTGTCACAATCGCAAACGCCCGTACCGGGAAACTGCCGAACCGCTTCACCTTCACCGGCGCCGCGAAAAACCTGAACCCTCCCGCCGGCAGCGCCCCCAGGTTGCACAGGTGCTCGGCGATGGGAATACCTGCGCGCAGCAGGATCGAATGCGCCGGCCGCGACAGGTCGGCGGTATCGTCGATATTCAGCGAATCGATGCCCGCCAGCGCGGCTCCGGAGTCGGCGATATGCTGCGCCGCCTCCGCCGTCAGGAACGGATGACCTTCGAAGTATTGTTCCGTTGCCCAATGCCGGTCCCAGCCGGTGTGTACCAGCACAGCCTTGCCGCGCAGATCCAAATCGCCGAATGCGGAGCGGCCGATCGCCCGCCCGGCATGCCGCACCACGATGCCATCCAGGTCCACGAGCGACTCCAGCGGCAGTTCGGAGAGGTCCTTCCCATCGGCGTACCGGTGAAACGGCGAGTCCACATAGGTGCCCGTATTGGCCACCATTTCGATTTTGCCGATATGGAACTCCGTCCCTGGCGCATAGATCCGCCGCGACTCTTCCCGGCTCAGGAAGTCGCAGACGATCGGCGCGGGCAGACCTTTGTAAGTGATCAGGCCATGCTCCACGGTATGGCTCAGGTCGATGAGCGTCGCCATGCGCCTCAGCTTACCAGCCACCAACCCTCGCAAACGGCGAGGAAGTCTTGTTGAGCGTTCATGGGAACCCAGTCCTAGCGAGAATGCTTACTTTAGCGCGAGGGTCGGCCACGAACAGGCCAGTTTCCGATATGCCGACGATACGGCCGGGTTACGGCTTCCAGCGCCCAGCGAGCCTAATGCAAGGCGCCCCGGGTGTTGAGAGAATGGTATCGAGGGAAACGATGACGATTCAAATCCCAGATGACCTCGCACGTGGCCTGGAGGGAATTGCCGCCGCGCAGCAGAAGAGCGTGGAGCAGGTGGCGTTGGAGAGTCTGCGCTCTCTCTTCGACAGAGCGAGCTCGCCGGAAGTCGTATTGCGAGCCGTTCGGGAGCTGCCTCATCCAAGCGCCGCGGCCGTCGATGATCTGGAGGCCGCGATTGCCGCCGCACGGCTGCCGGTGCGCGATCAGGGCGCCTTCGACGGGTGGCCACCGGAGTGACCTACCTCCTCGACACGAACGCGGTCAGCGATTTGATGAGGGCAGCGCCGCAAATCGAGAACTGGATGGCCGGACTGCACCAGGGCGATCGCGTGGTTACCTGTACGATCGTTCGAGGCGAAATACTTTTCGGGATTGCAAGACTTCCGCGAGGCAGACGGCGCACAGAGTTGGAAGAGACCGGCCGCCAGTTTTTGGGTGCCGTGCGTTGCGAACCTGTCCCGGAACGGGCAGGCGACTTTTACGCGGCCGTTAAGCTGGCCCGCCAACAGCGCGGCCTCCCGTTGGATGAAAACGATCTCTGGGTGGCCGCGACGGCGCTTGCCCTCAGTGCCACGCTGGTCAGCCGCGACAGCGATTTCGGAAGTGTCCCTGGCTTGGCGGTCGTAGCGCTGGAGTAGCCGCTGGGCTAGGTAAGGCAAACGTCCGAGATGGCGACTACCGCAGCCAACTTGCAGCGCGTGATGCTCTCAGCAATCCCGCGCCGTCAAAGTACGGTCCTCTCCCCTCCCGGTGTTCTTGTGCTGCCAGAATAATGCGAATCGGAGAGAAGCAGTACTCTGCTTTGTACCTAGTACGTATACACGAACCGAGATGAATATCCCGAATTCGATCTGCATTGCGACGAAGTCCGAGAATTCGCCGCCCTTGTTGCTGGATCATCTGTGAGGTTCGCCTGGGCCACATACCCAGATGTGTGGCGAGAATGGGCAGATCAGGACAACGAGTGGCTGCGCCAGCACGCCTCGAAACTGATGGAGAGATATCTTATAAGCGCCTGAGCGACCGAAAGTCCACTTGGGCGGTGAACGCGCATCCCTGACATGTGAAGCGGCGGAAATGGGCCGAGGGTAGGCATCAGGGAGGCCAGCACTTCCCAGCGCAAAGGAAACTTCACGGCAATGAGCGTTGCTTAAGTTAGCGCCCGTGCTGGGCAGACCCCCGGTCCGCGGCCCGGGCTGGGCAGGTCCCCTGGACCCGCCAGGCGAGCGAAGCTCGCTCATCGCCGCGCGAAGCGCGCCCCCGCCGCACAAAGCCCAGCCTTGCTACATTGAAGCAAATGTCCCACCCAGTGGCAGACGTGCCCAACGAACAATCCCCCCCAGCCGCCTATTGCCGATTCACGCGCGTCGCCTGGGCCGTGCTCGCATACAACATGTTGGTCGTCCTGTGGGGAGCGTTCGTGCGCGCCACTGGCTCGGGGGCCGGTTGCGGCGACCGTTGGCCGCTGTGCAATGGCGTAATGGTGCCGCGTGCCCCGCGCATCGAAACCATCGTCGAGTTCACCCACCGCGCCACCAGCGGCCTGGCGCTGCTGAGCGTCGCCGCGCTTTGTCTCTGGGCTTTCCGCCTGTTTCCGCGCGGCCACCGCGCGCGGGCCTGTGCGGCGCTCTCGGTCCTGTTCCTGTTTGTAGAAGCGCTGCTGGGAGCGGGCCTGGTTCTGTTTCAATACGTCGCGCACAACGCCTCCGCCGGACGCGCCGTCTATCTCTCGGCGCACTTGGTGAACACCCAGATCCTGCTCGCCATGCTGACCCTCACCGCGTGGTTTGGCGCCGATCCCGTTTCGCGCCCATGGCGCGGCGCGCCGAAATTGGTGGTAGCCGCGCTGCCCGTGACCATTGTCGTGGCGGTCAGCGGCGCGCTCGCGGCGCTGGGCGACACGCTGTTTCCGGCCGCTTCGGTTGCCTCCGGGATGCGCCACGAGTTCTCTCAAACGGCCAACCCGTTCGAGCGCCTGCGAGTAGTGCATCCGGTGCTGGCAGTCGTTGGCGGAGCTATGCTGCTGGCAGCGGCCGTGACGGTCATGCGATCCGGACGCAGCAGCATGGGCACGATCCTCGCGGCGCTGGTGTTCCTGCAACTCGCCGCCGGAGCCGTAAACATCGTACTGCTTGCGCCAGTCTGGATGCAGATCCTGCATCTGCTGCTGGCCGACTTACTGTGGATCGCGCTGGTAGTGATGACGCTCGAAACCGGCCGCTGAATGTACTATCCATCTTGTGGGGCAGCCAATCCTGGCTGCAGGCCACCTTTTAGGTGGCCTTGAGGGAATTAGCGATCTTTGCCTTTGGGTGGGGCAGGCCCTCGGCCTGCGGCGGCCTCCCAGGCCGCCAACGCGCGCGCCAGCGCGCGTCTTTTTCGTACCCGGTTGCGGCCGCAGGCCATGGACCATTCACACACGCAATGCCAACTTATTTCGCCCTTTCCCTTCACTACTTTGCACCAAATGACCCGCCCTTCCCCTTCCGCCCGCCCCCTACCCTGGAATCGAGGAACCATATGTCAACCGAATCGCAGACAGATTCCAATCGCAAAAATTCGCAGAAATCCACCGGCCCGCGCAGCGCCGAAGGCAAAGCGCGCTCCAGCCGCAACACCGCCGTCCACGGACTCACAGGCAAATTCCCGATCCTTCCGGGCGAAGACCCCGCCGGCCTCCTGGACTTGGCCGAGAGCTACCGCGCCTTCCTCCACCCCGAGGGACACGTCGAGGAAGACCTGGTCGAGCGCATGGCCATCGCCACGTACCGCCTGCGCCGCATCGCCCGCATCGAAGTCGGCTACTTCGACTTTCACCTGCGCTACAACCCGATGCCCGAGAAATACAATCAGGACGGCTACGCCGACCTGCTGGCCTGGGCATTTCAGGTCGACTCCCATGGGGAAGGCTGCGCCCTGGAAAAACTGCACCGCTATGAGAGCCGCATCCAGCGCGACTATTCCCGCTGCCTGAAAGACCTGCAAACGCTGCAAGCCGCGCGCAAAAAAGAAATTGTCCAAACGAACCCAAAAAGGAAGGTAACTCCCGTCCACCCAACACCTTCCGGCGATTCCGACACCCCCGAACAACCCGCTTCCGATGCCCCCACCCCCGCCCCGGCCCCGCCGGATGTCGAAAAATAACGCCCGCTCAATATGAAGTAGACCTTCCAAACCCCTCCATTCACGAATCGATGGAGAAAGCTTCTCGTTTTTGGTTACTTTGAAATAGCGGGAGAACGAATGCGAGCGAATTGCAAAAGCAGATCCATTTCAGCGCCGGATTTTCTGCGCAAACAATCGGGTGCACCCCGCCGTGGCCCGGTACCTGAATCCGGAATCCGCGGAAACCACGCCGGGGCTGCCCCCGTCTCAATGGGCATGATCCCTCGCAGCATGCTAGGCGGAAGTGTAACCGGATGTCTGTTGCTCCTGAGTCTCTCCCTCCCGCATGCGCTCGGAGCCGAAGACCGGATTACCGTGGCCATCGACAATAGCCGCCGCGTGACGCTGCCCGGCCATGTGAGTCCGCGGACCAAATCCGGTGTGGATCAAGGACCCGTGGACCCCTCCATGGAGCTTCCCTATGTCACTCTGGTGCTCAAGCCCTCGGCCGGCCAGCAGGCCGATCTCGACCGGTTATTGGCGCAACAGCAGGATCCCTCGTCGCCTGATTACCATCGCTGGCTGACTCCGGAGCAATACGCGGACCGCTTCGGAGTAAGTCGGGCCGACATAGACAAGATGGTTGCCTGGCTCGGCCAGTATGGTCTTACCGTGAAGTCCGTAGCTCGCGCCCGCAATGCGATTGCCTTCGGCGGCGCCGCCGGCCAAATCGGCAGCGCGTTTCGCATCGAGATCCATCGCTACCAGGTGGGCGGCGAACCGCACTACGCCAATACCGCCGGCCCGGCCATACCCGTGGCCTTCCAAGGCGTCGTGCTCGCCATTCACGGTCTCCATGACTTCCGCTGGAAGCCCATGCTGCGGCTGAACGCGCAGCCGCGCGATACCCTGTCCGATGGCACCCATGTGCTCGTTCCGGACGATATCGCCACCATTTACGACATCGCTCCTCTCTACAAAGCCGGCATCGACGGAACGGGGCAGAAGCTGGCGGTCATGGGGCAGACCGAGATTCAGCTTTCGGATATCGAACAATTCCGCAGTTTCTTCAAACTGCCGGTGAACGACCCAACTACTATGCTGGTCCCCGGCACTCAAAATCCCGGAATCAGCCAGAACGACCTGGGAGAAGCCGATCTCGATCTGGAACTCTCCGGGGCGGTGGCGCGCAACGCCACCATTTTCTTCGTGTATACCGCCAACGTAATGGATGCGCTCCAATACGCCATCGATCAAAACCTGGCGCCCGTGATCAGCATCAGCTATGGTGACTGCGAACTGGACACGGGGTCCGCTGGCGCGCAGACGTTGGCGTCCTGGGCCACCCAAGCCAACGCTCAGGGCCAGACCATCTTCGCCCCCTCGGGCGATGCCGGCGCGGCGGACTGCTTCGGCGTCGGCGACGGCCCTTCCATCGATAACGCCCTGTCGGTGGATCTGCCGGCGGCCCTGCCGCAGGTGACCGGTGTGGGAGGCACGGAATTCAACGAGGGAAGCGGCAGTTATTGGAATCTCAAGAACACCAGTAGCCAAGCGTCGGCGCTGTCTTACATTCCCGAGACCTCCTGGAACGACAGTGCTATCAACGGCACTCCGTCGGCCAGCGGCGGCGGCGCGAGTGCGTTTTTCTCCAAACCATCGTGGCAGACCGGCACGGGCGTCCCCGCCGACGGCGCCAGAGACGT
>OCTA010001018.1_pt1 | contig 26111 bp, 56 predicted proteins | sample 1538991 | NCBI WGS metagenome assembly OCTA01 (sample SAMEA3539302, study PRJEB22396) | soil metagenome | biome: tundra; feature: field; material: soil | place: USA | collected 2010-05 | depth 0.15 m | reverse complement strand
ATGGACAGATCGAGAAGGTGCAGTAATTTACACAAACAATGGACAAACGATGCATATAATTCATTCCAGGTGGTTTGTTGAAAGAAATACTAAAATAGAGCCAGATACCATGATCTTTTAACTTTCCATCATGTATTTATATACATGATAATTTATAAAACAACAAATCTAATAAATGATAAAATCTATGTTGGAAAAGATGCAACAAATGATCCGAAATATCTGGGGTCTGGTTTTATATTAAGGCGTGCTATTGAAAGATATGGAAAAAACAATTTCAAAAAAGAAACAATAGAAGAATGTAATTCTTTAGAAGAATTATCTCAAAGAGAATTATTTTGGATTGATAATCTTAATTCTACCAATAAAAAAATAGGATATAATATAGCAAAAGGAGGACTGGGCGGAGATACATTTTCTAATCAATCTAAAAAAAGAAAAAAAGAAATACTTGAAAAGATAACATTTTCTTTGGGAAAAATAAGAAATAATAAAAAATATAGAAAAAAGTTATCAGAAGCAACAAAAAAACAGTGGCAAAATCCAAAACATAGAGAAATGATGGTTCAAAAAATGACAGGACGAAAAATTAAATGGAAAAGAAAAATTGCTTCTTCTATACGAGAATGGCACAAAGTTAATCACTTAACAGAAAATGGAAGGCAAAGAATGAGAGATGCGGCTAAAAAAAGAAAAGGTAAAGAATTAAAGCATTTATCTGATGATGTTAAAAAACAAATAATAGAATTATATCAATTTATAGGACCAAAACAAATTGAGAGACAATTAGGCATAAGTAGATATTTAATAGTCCGATTTCTTAAAAATGAAAGAATATATCAAAAGGGGCAAAAAGGAACTGTAAAATCAAATAAATAAATGAGCATTCTTAAAAATATATGGCTTTTCTTCGCCGACTCTAACTTTGGATTTGGCACGCCAGTATATGATTTGGCTACCCCGAAAGAGAGAGAAAGAAATCCCTATGTTTATCCTCTTAATCCAAAGGCTCCGCACATTCACGATTGGATTTATTCCAGTGCCTTTAAGCATGAGTGGCGAATCCACAATGGAAGGCCAGTGGGAACTCGTTACCAAATTGATGAAGTAATTGCTGCCATTAAGGAGAGGCCTGGCCATACCGAAACTTTGCCGTCAATGGTGGACGGATGGAAAGCTACTGGTTACACTTTCGTTCATGCTTCTTGGACAATTTGGAAATGCCGTATTTGTGGTGAAACGAAACATACAGAATATTATACCGCACCGATAAAGACAGATGGTTCTGGCCCAGTCCTTTATGATACGACAATAATACCTAATAACAACGTATATAAGGAAACTGTTGTTGTTGGAAGGAGAGAATATGCGGTGGAGAAAGTGAAAAAATACAGTTAATTCGACGCTGAAAGAGACACGTAATGGCAATCAAAAAAGTAGAGATTCACATAACAAAGTTCTATATTCTGACGTGGGTATTCGGTTTATCCGGCCTTTTCTTTCTATGGCGTCATCAAGAAATCATATCGGTAATACTTTTTCTTTTTTGTTATTGCTACAGTGTTGCCGACTATCAGACTCCGCCTGGTAGTGATGATACGGGGGTCAACACCGACGATGATGATATAAAACCAGCATAATATGGCTATTACCTGGGAGAACATCAGCAAATTACTAATTGAATTGGACTATCGGGTTTCCAAAGAGACGGCAGATGGTCCAAAAAATCTTGCAGGCACTATCCAATTTGACCTTGGATGCTACAAGTTGGATGATAGTAAACCGCAGAAGAACGTAAGAGAAGTCAAAATAGCCATTCTAAAGAAGTGTATGCCACTTCTCGAAGAATTAAAGAAAAAGCATGGGTTGAACGTTGATGAAACATCAAACATGATAGCAACTGTTCTTTTGGAAGAAAGAGTAGATGCTGATAGTATAGAGTCCGATGCTCAGAGAAAGCAGAAAGCTGTCAGTGGTTGGCATCACAAAAAAGAGTATTTCAACAAGTCGAGAATTTAGTTATGAATATCAAAGTTGAATGGTCAGTTGAAGCACATGACTTAGGTACCTTTCACAGCGATTGTTGTAGCTATATTATTACTGACATCAACATTAACGAAAATATAAAAGAAATTTGGAGTGTAAGTTATTCATGTAGTTCGACCAGCGGCGACAAATGCTCCAAGTGTGGTGAGCCACTAAACATTATCGGTAACGATGTTGCTTACGTTGGTCAATTATCAGAATGGCTTAAAAAACAGTTATTGGAAAAATTGCCAGATCATAAATTTCAAGGATATAATTTTAGCAGCGGAAGTAAAGCTTGACTTTTTCTAAAAATCTGATATAATATTTAACAGTTGAAGTATGTCTGAACAAAGAGAGTTAATTTTCATGGGCAAGGTTTGTTCCCACTGCGGGAAGGAATCAGCCAAAATGACAGAAGTGCAAGGCAAGTTGTTATGCGATTATTGCTTAAACTCTCTCTATTTCTATTGTTCTAAGTGTAAGGTTTACAAACCCAAAAACTCCAGACGTTCCATTCGTGATTCAGGCGGCTACGGCAAGGTTGTCTGTATAACTTGCTTTGAAGATTTCTTCACACCATGCGAACATTGTGGTTATGGTTGTAAGAAGGCGGATGGACGCAGGTGGGATAATCACAACTACTGCAACAACTGCTACGACAATATGTTTGTCTGCAGTTCCTGCAATCAAAGGCTCTTTAAGGAAAATCACTATGATGCCGGCCTTTGTCGCCATTGTTGGGAAGATGAAAGAAAGGCCATTAACCAAGATCACCTGGCGAAAGCTCCACTTGACTTTCAAGGTAAAGGTCCAAACTTTTATGGAATCGAGCTTGAAGTGGAAACTGATGAACGGCTTGATCGTCGAACTGTTTATGCTAAGAAGATCTTGAAGTTGTTTGGTCGTTTTGTTATAATCAAGCACGACGGCAGCATTGTTGACAAGAACGGAAGAAATGTAGGATTTGAAATAGTGACGGTGCCCGCTTCTCAGGAAGTTCAAAAGGAGAAGTGGAATGATTTCTTTAATAATCTGCCGAAAGGAATGCGTTCTTACGACACCAGCACGTGCGGTCTGCATATTCACTGTTCTAGGAAGCCTCTTACTCCATTGACAATAGCCAAAATGTTATTGTTTATGAACAGTAGAGATAATCTTCCTTTCATTAAGGTAATAGCAGGTCGCGATGCCAACAAGTATTGTAAGATACAAGATAAGACTTATAAAGATGCTTCTCCCAGACTACCGCATGACAGATACGAAGCATTAAACCTTGCCAATGCGGCAACGGTTGAGTTTCGTATCTTCCGTGGCACCTTGAAACGGGAGAGTCTGTTCAAGTCATTAGAGTTTTGTGCGGCTCTTGTTCAATTCTGTAGCTTCGGCAGCAACTACTACTCTATAAAAGATTGTAGGAAGGTTGACAAATTCTTAGAATATGTTAAACTTCACAAGAAAGATTACTTACACCTTTGGGCGTTTATCTGTGCGAGATGGTTCAGGGAAGAGTCCAAATTAACGCAAATTATGGGATTTCCCTTACCTGATAAACCTGCCGAAGTCGAGGAATATAACCATGAGCCAAACCCTGAAATAAGGAATAATGTAGAAATACATCCTGGTTTCGCAGGGAATCCATTTAATGGCAATTTTTAGATTTCTGGTCCTATTGACATTTTGTAAATCTCTGATATACTGGGTGAACTGACTATAATACTATACTACTGGACAACAATAAACTATGTGTTTAGCAATATCAAAACCAGCGAGGGCAATAATCCCCGTTGAGCACTTGGAAGCTGGTTACGAAGGCAATCCACATGGATGCGGCTTTTGTTACCCTGAAGGCGGCAAAGTTGTGGTTGTCAAGGGACTGCTGAAGTTTGATGACTTCCTTAAGCAGTATAAGGAAAAGGAACATCTTCCGATGTTGGTCCACTTTCGAGTGTCAACACATGGCAAGCCCAATTTTCTAAACTGTCATCCGTTCAGCATGTTAAGTGAAAAGTATGCTTTGATCCACAATGGGATGATTCCTATTCATCAGTCATACCCTGAATTGAGTGATACTGGAAACTTTGCCAAATTGGTTATAGAACCGATGTTGAAAGCCGGCATAGATATGGCGAAACCATCGTTTGTCTATCTGGTCCAACAAGCTATTGGTGCTCATAACAAAGTTTGCGTGATGGATTGGACCGGTCGGGTAGTCATCTACAACGAAACCAGTGGCGAAGTTGAGGAAGCCATTGACAAGGATGATGAGCCTGTTATGATTAAGGATAAGGCTGGTGTTGAGTATCAGGCGGAAATATGGTATTCTCATGGTGGATATAAGTTTTGTAAAAAGCGTCGAACCAGAAACTTCAACGATGAGTATGAAGGATACTTCAACTGCGGCACTGGTAATCAAGCTGTTTCCGCAGATGAGTTAGCAGCCGGATTTACGGGCACCCCGGCAGGCGAAGTTAATCCCAAATTCGCAAATAGAGCAAAATTGGATACTCCGCCGTCAGTAATTCAAGGTTTCAAGGCAGGGGTTAAAGACGCTGCTCTTTCAGCAGAAGCCATTGTCTCCGCTCATGGTGGATTCGTTAAATCTGATGGCAAGGGCGGCCAACTGGTTCATATACAGTTGCCCAAGAAAGTAAATGCCATTTCGGAAATAACCAGCGGACCAATCTTTGATGCGAGGAGCGAATTGGAAATTTTTCACCTTCAAACAAAGATGGAATTAACTAGATCCGAAGCAATCCTTTCATTGGGCCTCAAGCTAGAGGATTGCCTATCTTATGTCTAAACCTAAAAAAGGAATTATTACCGATAAACACGTCGAAGCCATAGCGGGCCAGACTATTAAACTGATATTCACCATTTTTGGGAATTTTCAGGCAAACATCTCCGGCACTGTCACGGCCAGACTACGAAACAGGTTCAAGCAATTTGTCTTTGTTCCTACTTTTCCGTTTATGTCTTTGGCTTTTGCAGCCCACGACGTTCAAAGCATCGAAGTAACCAGCGACGGTATTGTTGTCACGCTTGGACAAGAAGAAGAAAAGCCAAAACGGAGAAAGAAAAAAAAGGCTTTGCCTGTTGTGGCTCCTGAACCCGAACCTGAAATTGATCTTAACAAGAAGCCGTCTAATGCTTCTAATGGAAGTTACATTGCCCCTGGTCTAATTCTTCTGCCTCCGCCAGCGCCTGCCATATGATTAGTCAAGATACCATTCAGATTGGCGAGAAGTATAGGATAATCAAATATCCTTAGAAGTTTGGTACTGACGGTCCTCACACATTGATAGTTGGTGCCGTAGGCATCTGCAAATGGTGTACTGATCGTGGTGTTTGTATAAAGCTTGAAAATGGAGATGGCTATATCATTCCCTATGACTGCTTAGAAGTTTTCCGAAAAAAAGAAGAGCAGATGCTGTTGGAGATGTAGGTGGTTGACAAATAAAAAATCTCTGATATACTGCCTATGTGGTATGATAAACTATGAAGGCTAAAGATGAGAAGGCGTTGCGAGAGATTTGCCCTCTGGGTAACGAAGCAGGGAGAACTTGTGTTTTCTCTGTTCATACTTTATCCCATAGTAATGGCTATTTGGTTTATGTCTAAACATAGGAGAAGTCATCATAAGCATAAGAAAAAAGTTTCAACCGGTAATAGTGGTAATCAAACCATAAAACAATCTGAAAATCCCGTTCGCCGAGAGCCCATAGAAGTTATGCAAGCAAATAAATATTCTTCTGGTAGTAAAGAAGATAAAGCCAAGTTCACCATAAACAACACTTATCCAGGCAAAAAGTATAAAGTTGTAACTAAGCCGGAAAAGTGGTCCGGTAACTGCCACTTTGTAGGACAGATTGGGATGTGTATGGGCACCGATCATGTTCATGGTGCTAAGTTGAAATTCATTTCCGGAGAAATTATCTGTATTCCTTTCGATAACATTGAACAGCACGACACTGAGAAATATAAAGTTGTGAATAATCCTGCCGTAGTTTCCATCGAAGCTGAAAAAGGTAAATATTACAAGGTTATCAAAAAACCGGCTGCTTGGAATACTCATTGCAAGTATGTTGACCAGACTGGGCTCTGTATCACGGTTGATGACAGGGGTGCTCGTCTGCGTTTCTCTGATGGGAACGATTTGAGCTTTCAGTCTGACTCTATTGTGGAAACCCCAGCTATTGACCTGAATAAAGTAAGCTGTGAAGTTACAGAGGATACTGTTCAGATTGGTGACATCTATCGTATTACTAAACGGCCTGATAAATTTGGTCCGGATGCTGATAAACTTATCGGCTTGATTGGTAAAACCAAATGGGTGACTTATCGTGGCGTCTGCTTGAAGTTCCCTGATGGTTCTGGTTACATCATTCCATTCGATTGCTTGGAGAAATATCAACCGCAGAAACCGCCGAATCCGGTGATTGTGCCGCAAGCATTAAATGCTGATAACATTGTCATTCATCGGAAATACAAAGTTCTAAGTTTACCACAAGACTTCGCTGGCAATACGGACATCTTGGGCAAGTTAGGAAAGGTCTTATTCGCTTCGGGTGTTTCAAAGTCAGCGATGTTGAAGTTTGATGACGGTTATCAGAAGCAGGTGCCTTTCATTTGCCTTCAAGAACTGGCGAGGCCCAGTGAAACGGAATTGGTTGACCTGATCAAACAGCATCCTGAAAGGATTTTAAGAATCATCAAGGGATTGAGTAAGGTTACGAGATTGAAGCCCGTTATTGACTTTGTTCAACGTGGAATACTGCCAGAGGCCGTCGAATCTGAGATGCCGGCGCAACCGGTGCCTACTGATCCGGTTTGTATGTCAGAAACAACCCCGTCGCCCGTTGCTGGAACCATAGGAGATACTTGTGATGGCATAATGAATAATCTTGTGGCTGCTATTAACGGTCCAGTGTCGGCAGATGAGACGATGCCCGCTGAGGATTAAAATTATGTTGCCTCCTTATCTTACTACTAAGCTTGGTCAACAGTATCGCGTCATCGCGATGCCCATTAAAAAACCAGACGATGACTTTCCATCAATCGGCCTCTACGGGGTGTGCAAGTGGACCAGCTCCAAGAGTGGTGCTTGTTTGAATATTAACGGAAAAACCGTCATTGTTCCATTTGATTGCATTGAGGAAGCACAACTGACAGGTATAGAAGATGCTTTATTGATTACGGCAATGCTTCAGAACCCCAGAGGAGCTTTGAAGATCCTAAAAGGATTATGGCGGTTGACTAAAGAAACATCCATTAGAAATTTAATGGAATGTGGCGAGCTTCCCGTTGAAACCTTGCCTGCAAGTGGCAAGACCAAAGAAGATTTCGCTAAACAATGGGAAGAAGCATCAATGTCTGGAGCCCTAGCTTCTGAACTTTAATATGATCTCTCCTGTAAAAAGGAAAAAAACTAGAAGGCGCATCCCTATTGATGTTAGTAGCTTATATCGCAAACATGAACGTGGCGATAAGAGAGTGAACATTATGCTTCTTAATGATTTGCTTGACAGAGAAGATGGTGGTGAAAAAGTAGCCTGGAGTAAATTTAGTAAATCTTTAATCAAACCTGGACGCCGGGTTCCCCCTCCGCAGTAGTCCCCCCCCCCCTTGACAAATTATAATTCACTGATATAATGGGGAATAGTGAAAAGACCTTTAACACATTGCGACTTTACCGAAGGCAAAAGGTATAAGGTCATCAAACGTCCTGAACACCTAAAGGGTGTCCAATACATCTGGCTTAACATGGTAGGGGTTTGTAAATGGTCAAACGCCTACAATGGTGTTTTAATGTCGTTTGGCGAATGTAAAGAACGACTTATACCGCATAACTGTCTTGAAGCAGTAGAAGAAACTCCTACACAAATGAGTGAAAAACCGCCTTTCGTGGAAAACTCCACAAATGATGCCCTAATACTTTTTTATGCTCACTTGGCAACAGAGCAGAAAGAAAAGGAATCAAAAGTGAGTCTGGACGCATCAACGGCAAAAGTTGGAAACCTTTATAGAATTATCAAGGTGCCACCTTTTTGGAATCAATCAGCACACCCTGGCGAATATCCTTCCCTTCAACAGATAGGAAGATTGGTTAAAGTTCATCGTAATGCTGCAGTATTGATAATGAGCCATAATTGTCAAAGGTTTGTTCCATTTGATTGTATGGAAGAAGTGGAAATCAGAATACCGCCAGCACCTGTGCCAGACGTTAAGCCTCCTGTAATGGATTTGTCGGATGATAAACTAATAGATGCTATTATCGCCAATCCAAGGGGAGCTCTTAGAATCGTGAGGGGGTTGGCAAAGATGAACAAAGACATAAGGCTTATTACTTTCGTTCAGAGAGGCATTTTGGTGTAATATGAAACTAAATATCTTTACAAATAAGGCCATTGTATTCTTTGAGGGTATATGGCGGTTTGTCCTTGGTGAAGCTAAGGATAATAGAGATTTTGTATTTATTCTCAATGGCAGGATTGAGAGTGTCCATGATGGAAACTGGTCTATCCTTGGAAGTGGCCGCACCGATGAAGAGGCAATAGGTGAGGCGATTCAATCCAATCTTTACGAACTTGGCCGCACAATTAGAACAAACCGTGTGTAACAGAATAGCAATTTTGGTTGAAGATATTTGGCGTTTTGCCAGACTTACCGGATCTCCTACTGCATCCGGAGAAATAGAAGCAGAGTTGAATGGACAAATCATTTTGCTCACGAAAGGATATTGGTTTAATATCCACGATTATCAAAGCGAAGAACTTGCTGAACAGTTAGTAGCTGAGAGAAACATTTCACGAATATGTAAAAAAGCGATGATTCGTGACATTGAAAAGTCTGCCCTAGAAAGGGATCGTAAACGACAAGAAGCCATAGATGCAGCCAGGTTGGCTGCAGTAGGTGATTTAGTAAGAATAACAACCGAAGAAGAAGAACGTAGAGCATTCGATCAGGGAGATATATTAGATGATTCTACTTACAATATATTTGGTGAATGCGATTGTGATGATTGTAAGCGTTCCAGAGGCGAAACATGAACTTGATGTCAGAAGAAAAGTCAAATGATTTGCTATTTCGAGATAGACAAATGATTGTCAAAATTGACGGTATCTGGAGACAGTGTTCGGGCCGTTATGTTGCGCCTCTTGAAGATCCGTGGACGGTCAGAATTATTCTTAATGGCAGAGTGCATATTATTGCGAATAATTTCCTTGACTTTGATGGATTCAAAACCATCGAAATAGAGAATGAAGTCATTACTAGAAACATTCAGAGTTTGCCTCCGGCTGCTTCTAAGAAAAAGATGTATAAGCCAATTCGAGACATGAGTGGCCGGTCGTGGCAATTTCAAACTAGACCAGATGGAATGCCTGAACCAATTCCGTATAATGCGCCTCAGGTTGCAATAGAATGTCCATACAATCCGGATGTTTCTGCATTATGACAACTGAAAACTTTACTACACCGATGGTAGCAAGGGTTGATGGAGTCTGGCGACCAGTCAGGGGGCAAATCATTCAGAGGAATAAAAGATTGATAGCAAGATACATCCTCAACGGCAAAATTTTTGAGGAGCATCTCCCTGGTAATTGGAGAAACTTCAGCTTAACTACCACATTCGGACAGTTGAAGAATTTTGCTATTAAATATAATCTTCACGATATGGATGATGCGATTCATTATAGGAATGAGGAAGAACAAATAGCCATTGAAAATGCCCGAGGGGCTCAGCCAGGTCGGCTCGCCCCTCCTACAACGTGGCGGCCAAGAAGGCGAACAATTGCGCAACGTTGGACAGTTCAGGAAGTAGCCGCAGCCTCGATCATCGACCCGAATCGCATCCCTTGACAAATACAAATAATCTGATACCATAGTAGTAACATGACAAGTAGATGCCAGGCTATAAGAGTATTGAAGAAACGGAAAAATGGATTGGTGTATCTTGCTATCGCTGATTTGCTTAAGTATTACGAACATGAGAAATCGGAGTGCAAAACTCCGGAGCAAGAAGAAATCTGGTTAAGGCTAATAGATAAGTTTACAAGTATAGTTTACGAAGGGCTTGACCATGATATTTGAAGGAAATAAACCCAATTACTCAGAAGTAATTGTGAATGCTGAAACCGATAAGATATTGGTTTGTAAACACGATTTTTGGGATCAGGCAAAGTTAATGGAATTTGGCGATATTATTCTTTGTCAACGTTGCAGTCAGTATTTCACAAAGATCAAACATATGCTTTGGCTTGTAAGGTCAAAAGATATTCCTGCGGATCTGTTTCCGCCCCATGTAAAAGGGAGAACCAAGCCGGTTGCTAACCATAAAGATTGGCTTTGTATGGTGAGGGTGCCGGTAAGAATTACAGATGACAAGGATTAAAAAAGTATATTCATTATTTTGTAAAAAGAAACCGCAACCAGGAATAATTTTTGCTTGTGTTTATTTTCCATCAATTCCTATTTGGAAAGTGTGCCAAGGAAAGGCTTATGCTGATGGTAGGTTTCGATATATTGATAATGGCCATGAAAGTATTGCTAAGAGATATAATGTCAGATATGACCTTGCAGGAACTACTCGGGCTACAATTCAGAAAAATGTGATTGATCTAAATAAAAAGACTCTGGAATCTTTATATTTTCGGCCGCATGTTCCCGGCTATACCTTTGCGTGGGATCTGCCTATGGTCGAATCAGAAGATGATGAATTGACAATAGAATTGACAATAGACTAATATCAGCAAATGAGCAAAGAAAGAATAGAAGAACTTTTTGCAGAATGTAGAGAGATGGCGTCCGAGGATGCTTTTAATCTGGATAAGGGCCACTTTAAGATTGTCAATTCTGAAAAGTATGCGGACTTGCTCGAAGGTCTAATAAGAATGTATTTCACTAAATTTGGCAAATGACTATACACCAAGCAGACAGTATATCAATTTGGTTCTTTGGATTCTTTCTGGTTCTTTGGATCTGTGTAGGACTATTGTTGATGTTTGATGCAAACTATAATCTATCAAACATTAAGAGGGACATCAATGACTTACTCGGCACAATCTTTTTGGGAAAGAGAATTATTGCAAAGATAAATGGAACATGGTGCATTGCAAGAGGATTTATAAGAAAAAAGGAAAAATCTGCAATAGTAACCTTTGGCGAACGAAGCCCAAACATCCATTATACACTAAGCTACTACGAATGGTTCACTATTGATTCTGACTTGACGGCAAGAGAATTGGAAAACAAAGTTATAAGTCTAAATATTAAAGAATTGAAAGCTAAAAATCCCAGACCAGATGATTTTCAAAGAGAACGGGATTCTAATTATGGAGAAAGACGTTGGAATGCTATTGATGATGACGGTGGTGTTATGCGCAGGTATCTTCGTGATATGAGAGAGCAACTTGATGAACTTGACTAATAATAATCTATGCCTGAAATAATCGAAAAACGTTGGTGGGCGTATTCTAAGAGAAATCCTCTATTTGAAATCTTAGGGTATTCAACCATCGGCAGCGATTATAGGGATGATGCTTCGTCAGCGATGGAGATATTATCCAAATATTTAAGAGAGCCAATTCCATCTGATGTTGAGTTGTGTGTGTTGCCTGCTGTTGAGGCTGAAGGGTATAGTGGTTAGTATGGAAGATAAAAAAAATTCAATCTATATTGAAGTTAAATCTTCTAACTCTTTCTTTTCTCTTGGAGAGTTGGTAGATGAAGCGTATAGCCATCAGATTTCTGTATTTCATTGTAGAATGGGCCACCACTTTCCAATGTGGCGAAAAATTTCGGTTGGGGACAATGTTATATACGCCATCGATGACCTTCCGGTATGTGGCGGAGAAATATCATTTCTTAAAAAGATAGCTTTTAGGCCAAGATGGTTTCCCGACCATGAAACATACAAAGCATCTGTCTGCTTTGCTCAAGGAATGTGTTGTCATATATTTGATAAATCATGGGCTGCTCGCATGGTTCAACAACATATTGACGCCATTGAGAAGAAAAGATGGTTTTTTGTTGTGTTCGCTGTTGTTAAACCAACCTATCATCTTCTAACAAATAAGCCAATCTTAGATGATAAGGTGAAAACTATAATTGAGGCGGATGAAGAAATGGAAAGATTGGAAGCAGCCTATACGGTCGGCGGCTTGGGTTAAAGATTCCATATAATAATATGACAAAGGAATCTCCTATAACCGTTGAAGATGCTACGCATTTGATGGAAGTGTTAGACGCCGACATCCCTGAGTGCGATAAGAAACAGATAGCATTACTTCTATTGATTCTTGCTGCCAATCCCGAACTTGCAGAAAAGGGGGATGTTGTTGGTTATTCTCAAAGAACTTATCACGGTATTAGTATCGCTGATTACGACGAAGCTTATTTAGCCTGTTATGGTTGTTAATATATTTGGTGATTGGCGATAGGGGTATTGACAAATAAAAAATCTCTGATAAAATTAGAGTGTGATGGATGACCATTGTAATATTTGTGGCGGATACATAACACCTGAGCATGGTGGATTAGTTTGCGTTTGTGGTTCTTTATCATGTATTAGCGACCATTGTTCACCAGCGGAGTTTGTTAATGGCGATAGCATCGAAATCCCATATTGCTTTAAGTGTAATCCTCATAGTAAACGTCCGGCTCTTTGGAAGGGATATGTTAAGAAAGCTATTTCGTTTTTGAGAAACAAATCAAATAATCAAGGCGTATTAAGTGGAATGTATTGGTCTTTACAATGGGCGGAAGATAATAAGATGCCCAAAAAGTTTATCGCCCTCTTAAATAACAAAATTGAGCACTTTCGTAAAACTGAGGAAATTGGAAAATGAGCTTATCATTTGCAAAAGTATCAAAGGGTTGGAAAGGTCAAACCGAAGATGAAAACGGTGAAGAAAGCGAAAAGGAGGGTGTAAACATCCTTCACCACCGCAACAAGCTAAGGTGGAATGAGTGCACCTGTCGCCGGTGTATGGCTTATCGTTATCAAAGGGGTATTCGCAAGTTGGCCAGAAAGCTTGATAGGGAACCAACTCAACAAGAAGTTGCTGACTTGTGGGCACGTATTGAACGTGGTGGTGAAGATCAATGAAGAAGATTCTTCTAAGCAGCCGTGAAAACTTTCATGTTTGGCAAGCTAAGGCCATTCAAGGTGTAGATGACAAGGGACAAATGGCCGTCAGCACAATGGCTATGCCAGCAGAATATCCGGTGCTATTGGTGTGGTCCTTTCACGAAGAAGTGGATATGGATACAAGTTGCATGAGGGCTTTGAGTGATGTCCTCGAATACAAATACATTTATATTACTGACTTCCCAGTAAAAGCAACTAAGAAAGGAACGTATCTTTATCAGATATATCAAACTTTTAATGATTTTGGAGAAGTATGAAATTGCCACAGGGAAAATTTGTAAAGGATGAAAAAGGTGAAAACGTTTGTCACCGCATTTGGTTTAAGAATCTATTTAATCCAATATTCAGAAAACTTGGATTTGTAATTGTTTCTCACGTTGAAGGTGAAACAGTTATAAAATATAGCTTTCGCCTTTATCCATTTCGATGATATGTTATCCCTATATTTCGACGAAGATCTTTGGCAATATTTAGTGATTGACAATACCAGAAAAGGAGACGCTACGATAATAGCGAAACTCAATGACATTGAAACTGTTGAAGCTGCCATAAAGATGTATGAATATCAGATTGAACAAGCAAGGATTACTTTGGCACAGAATTTCGACGCAGTTTACAGTGATGATGATGGTCCTAGCTGGCGCACTGAGGACGTTCTGGGAGGGGAATGAAATGAGAATACAAGACCAGGACAAAGGGCTTGCTCACTGTCATTACATTCGCCAACTAGCAATGGAAATATGGACGAGAGAAAATGCATCTGGGAAAAAAATTGGATTTGAAGAAGCTATCAAACGTGCTTTGGAACTTCACGTAAAGAAATTGATAGGCGGACAGATGGTTACTACAACCATTAAGAAGTCTGTATTACCTAATTCTCCTTTTCAGGCGAACAGCAGTTGGCACTGGTGAACCATTGACAAAAATAAAAAATCTGATACAATACAGGTGTATTAAAGTGAAAAGGAAAAAAACATGAACTATGGTCTGCCGAGATATTATAAGCAATGGAATCCAACTAGGGGAGTTAATTACTTCATTCTTGATCGCAATACAGGGAATCAGGTGGATGAAAGAAATGATACATCCGATGCTGATACAAGGGTAAAAGAGTTAAACGACAAAGACCGTAAAGATCGGGGATTGGAGAAACTAGATGCGATTGAAATATCTTCTACTCACTACGGTAGCAGAAATAGAGAAGAAATCCCTATCGAAGCAGTGCCAATCCACAAATAATTCTGTGAAAAAATTTCCTAGAGAGGGTCTCTCAGCAGAAGATGCTGAGAAGATTCACGCTCTAGCCACTAAAATAACATTCAAAATGGCAGATTGTGGGCCAGAAATTGATTCTACTATTGACGGGAATCCTACAATGATTACAAGAATCAAGGGATTTCAGGCAAAGAAAGCTAGGGATACCATTGAAGAAATGATTTGGGATTTTTTGCTCAGAGGATATTAGAGAAATGAGCGTTAGACAAGCCAAAGGAAAAAAGCACCTTAAATACATCAAGAGGAAAGCTATGCGGCTCTGGAAGGAAACAAAATGGCAGCCAGGTTTGTGGGATGAATGTCTTAAAACTGCCCTTAAAGATCACCGTGAGAGGATTCAAAGTGAATCACTGAGCAAAGATATTCAAGAACAAATGTCGCTTTGTGATAGAAATGGGTGGATAGGATGAAATTACCGGAACAACAAAAAGGACGTGCCCACCTGCGTTATATCAACGAAAGAGCATCAGCCATACTTCAAAATAAGTTTGATTTCAAAGGCGGTAATTGGCACGAATGCATCCGTATGGCGTTAAAGGAACATCGTGAATATTTGGTTAGATGTTGTGAGGAAAGAAATAAGATAGAGGCGGAAAAGACTCCACGATGCGATGGCTGTGGAACGTTATTAGAACCAGATGATATTTTTCATTATGTTTCATATTGCCATGATTGCTTTCAAAGAGAGTATATTGACAGGGCTGTTAATGATAAACCAAAGGGCAGGCCTCCTGGATGTTATTGTCCTGTAGCCAATCAGGTTCCATCAAGGCGGCTATGTCTATAGTATTTCAATCTAAGGGATTGCAACATTGCAGAGACATTAAAAGAGATGCGATGACCTTTTGGTATCTTTATGGTGGAGCTGTGAAAGACTTTAATGAATGTATTAAGATAGCATTAAAAGATCACAGGGATTTACTAAGAGAAGAAGCAACGATAACAGGTAGAGTTATTGGTGCTGACCCCCCTACGGAGAGCGGGGAGGGGGACCCCTTCTAACTGGGCCAGCGCAGCCCCCTTGACATTGTAGAAAACTGTGGTAAAATGTTGAAAGATGACGATGGAAATACAGGCTAAGGGTATGCAACATATTCGGAATCTTAAAAAGGTTGCTAATATGTTGCATAAGGAATATAGCAATGAGCCTGGAATGTATCTTGACTGCGTGGAAGCAGCATGCCTTCAACATCGTGTCAAATGTCTGAGACAACAAAAGTTAGAAGAACAAAATGGTATTGAAAGTGGTAATCCGTCTTAACTGAAATAAAAATAATATGGGAAAACACAAACATCGCAATAAAGGAAAGAAGTGCTGCAGCGGTCAGAAACAACACCAGTGCGGCGGAAACTGTAAGTGTGATGCTGACCGAGTGGATAAGGTGGAAATCTCCACTGAAGCAGAAATGTGGGCTCTTATAAATCTTATTACCAGGGCCGGTGAGGCTCGTGAAAAGAAACAAACTTCTGCGGAAGTTCATCTAGCCAATTCAATGTTGGCAGATGTTGAAAGTGAACTTCCTACTGTCGAAACCGAGGCCGTCGCTTGACCTGATTGAGAGGGCTCGTTAAATTGCTGGATACTTGACAAATAAAAAGTATCTGGTAATATTTCTTCACTATGTTTAGTGAATCTCAATCTACGCATGATTACATGAGTGTGGTCCTTACGCACGAATGTAATAGAAGATGTTCGTTTTGTGTTGACAAGTATCGAGGCAGCGGAGAATCTATCTCAAAGGAGAATGTTGAACGTGCGATTGATTTTGCTAGAGAGCATAAGATTAAAGATGTTCTTCTGGTCGGCGGAGAACCAACTTTGCATCCTGATGTAAGGGACATTGCAATCCATTTCAAATCATGCGGCTTTCGTGTGATAATGACAACCAACTACACAAAGCCGGATGTGGTTAAATCACTGGATGGAATAGTTGAGTGTTTTAACATTTCATTTTATGAGCAGCCGGTTCTGCCTAAGCAATCAGATTTCAAATCGGATTTAACTTTACACGCCCTCATTCACAGCAGACAGCTTTTTACTGTGGATTTGCTAAATGCTTTCATTGATGAACATCAGTATAATGGACACTTGAAGTTTTCCACTTTGACACCCTGCAATGAATGGGCAGCAAAACATCAGATTGGCGATTTTTTGAATGGTTTAGATTGCAAGTGGCTGGTATTGTTTAACGAAATCCTTGGGCAAAAGTATAGGGGTGCTATTATCAAACGATATGATCGTGTTATAAATAAATGTTCTCACCAATCTTATAAATGGCACGTTGATGGCAAAGTATCTCAAAGTTGGGACAGGACTTGACATATAAAAACTCTCTGATATACTGTAACCATGATGAAATCACTACCACTTTGGGCGTTAAAGAAACAACGGGCCATTGAACACCGTGGAATGTATAAAGAATACGAATAATCATATGGCAAATCCATCTACAAGAATAGTAAATCAGGCTGTTCGTGGCGTAGGCAACGTTGTTTACTATGTTCAGCGAATCGAAAAGCTGGGCAAAGATACTAAATATCACGACGGCGGCTTTGCGGTTCACATTAAGAATGTTAATCGTGACAAAAATCCATTTCCATTTGACCATTGCCCCAGCGATGAAGAACTGAGGAAGTTGTGGTCGTGGCGGTAAGGGCGTATATCATTACCAGAATGATTTAACATCTTTCCAACCAGAATACGCCGGATAATGATATTCAGAATGACAATTAGCACATAAAATAATACACTTTTTTGCTTCATCACGAGCAGCCGCAAGTGTTAATTTTGATAATTTTTTACTATTCATGTTGAAATCTTTATCTCTTGGATTTAAGTGATGAAAGGCTAAAGCTGCTATGTTTTTATTGTATCCGCACTTGGAACACCCATTGCCTAATTCCCTAATCAAAAAGGCTTTTCTTCTTATTCTTATTTGTAATTCGCTTAATCCTCTTTTAATATATCCAATTTTTTTGAAATGGTGTTTGCATTTATCACATAATTTTTTAGCTGGCCCAGCTTTTCTTCGTGCAAAAGGTTCTCCACACCTATTGCAATTAGTATGCAGAGGCGGAATGACAATTTGATGTTTTTTTATCCAATATCGCAAATTTGTAAATGAGCACTTTAAGTTTTTTGCCGACACTCTTAACGAATAAAGCTTTATCTGTTCTATGATTTTTTCTTTTTCCATGATAGGTATAAATATAGCTCAATTCAATAGAAACTTCATTTATTTGAGCTATGGAACCTGCCAATGTTCATAAGGAGATGAAAAAAGACAATGACAAGACCGATAAAGAGGCCGAAGGCAACAACGGCTAAATGCATCAAATGCAAGAAACGTAGTCCGAAAGAAGAAATGTTTCCGGCTGCAACTGGGGGGGGATGGATGTGTGATGATTGCGGTTGTGAAATATATTCTAACAACGGCTATGTTCACTACGCCAGACATGTGAATGCGGTTGACCACCCTCTGATTAGCGTCGGCGGGATTGACTGGGAATATATGAACACGATTATTAACGCTTCACATTGACACTATAAAAATCTGTGGTATAATAATACTGTGAAAAAAGGTCATGTAAGAAAGAACCGTGCTTTACTTCTTCTCTCAAGACACGATAGGAGAGAACGGCAAGAGGCAAAGAAAGATGAAGTGCAAAGGCTAAGCGACAGAGTAAGGAGAATAGCCAAGCGCATCACAGGGTCACCTTGGATAAGAATTGAAGTATGAACCATATACCTGATTTAGCGACTTTCAGAGACGAAGTTTCCACTGAGCTGCCTGATAACTGGTGGGATGTTCATCATAAGAATCATCAAAATCTGCTTATTCATTTCACAGACGAGCATCTTCAATCAGAACTTGACAGAAGGATTATAGAACGCCGGAAGATTGAAATGGCTAAAATAGTCAAAGGCAGAGAGGCTTTCGCTTATTTCAATGGTGCCGGTGGCGATGAAATTCATACGGAGTGGGAATTGCACGTGGTTTTCAAAGACGCCAGTAAACATTGCTTTACTTTTTCATCCAATGTAGGCCAGAGCGAAGAAACGGTGCGAGCTTTCAGGGAAATGTATTTTCCAAATCTCGTTTGCTTCCATTATGATGATTATATTCTTTATAAGAAATCGAAGTCAAAAGGCAAGTAAATGCCAATGACAACTTTATACCAGCCAAGAGGCAAGGAACATATTAAATATATTCGGCGGTTGGCAATGCGCCTTTGGGGACAGAACTATGATTATGATGATACTGAGTGGCGTCAATCTATGCGAGATGCTATGCTAACTCATAGAACTTATTTGATTACTGGTCTCAAAATGAGTAAAGCGGAATTGGATTCTTATTGGGCAAGGCGAGAACTGGTCCGGCAACAACATACGCCTCCGACAGGTATTTGGTGGAGAAATCAGGAAACTAACGCATGGGAACCATTAGTAGTATGAAAAAGAAATTCAGAGTGATTAAAGCTAGTCTATCACCTTACGATTGGTGCCTACAACGATTTATCAAAAAATCGGTTGCTACAAATATAGAGATTTGGGAAACGTTGGCTAAATGTAGTAAGAAAAGCTACGCCTATTTTCTCAAAAATGCTTTAGAAAAAGATGAACCGGCATTTCAGTTATCTGTGCCAATCAATGATAGGCCAAGATGTCCTAAATGTGGGCATAAAGAACGGTGGGATAGTATTGCTGATTATTGCTGATGAAATGTGATCGGTTGACAATATAAAAATATCTGATATACTCTAAAAGTGAATATTAGATGTCAGAAATGTAAAGAGTGGTTTGAACTTGGACCGCAGTGTTCAAAAACTGAGAGATTTGAAGTCTCTAGTTATTTGGCGTGTCCGAAATGCGGATTTCTTCTGCCGTCTTTGGATTTTGTTGGGATAATCCGCTGGTCTGAGTTTTTGAGTTGGGTCAATGATCACAATAAGCAGATTCTTGAGAGTAAGAGGATTAAACCACAAAAATCTTTATGGGAAGTTATTGTTTTTGACCGCAGCCTGAAAGAAGTTCTGGCTTCTGAAAAGCTTTTGGGTGATAGAATCTCCGACCCTTCATTAAGAATAACAGTGCGAAGTGTTGAGCAACCGGATGATACTTTCATTCTCGGAAAGTTCAAGGAATATTTGAACGTGGTGTATAAAAGGGGATATATTTCACCAACTATCAGAATACGATTTATTTGTATAGCAGGCGATGGAAGGTATTTTGATTTGTGAAAAAAATAGCTGAACGCCTTGCTGGATACACGATCACCCAGCTTAACAAGATTGCTAAAGGCAACAAAGGCATTGTATCAATAGAATATGATAAGTCTATTTACGTGCTTGAGTATTTCGCTTTGCTGAAAATAGGAGAAGATTATTTCGATGAAGAAGAAGAAGCAGAAGGATTTTCTGGGCTCAATGCTTATGTGGAAGAAACTCCGTATAGAATCCCATTTGAGTCAATAACCAGAGTTTTTGTGGCCTGGCAAGTTAAGGTGAAATGATATTTTGATTTGTGAAAAGATTTTTTAGAATATTGTGGTTGAAAGCTTATATTAAAAGATGCTTAAGAATAGTAGAGTTGAAAGCATCTGGCGACTGGTTTGTGGTGATTTTTCCAGCAACGAAAGATGAAGGATATGGAATATATCATCCTTGGCGTATTCATTATAAGGCAACCAATTCGACATATGGCGAGGCCAAACTAAGGGCCGACCATTACAATGAATATTTAATTGAGGATAATTCTCTTGACCGCTAATATTCCAGAAACAAATGCTCGTGGTTGGCCTCTTTGGGTTTTACTTGATCAAAGCACAAAAGAAGTCATGCGGCACGAATACAAATCTCATGATGAGGCTGAAAAAGATAATAGTAATCTGGCTAAAGGTGCTAATGGCTGGATTTGGACTTTGAATGATCCATCGATGACTGAATGATATGCAAATTGAATTGATATTTCGCCACAAGTGGATGCGTAAGTTCTTTCAAAAGAAGGCGGGAGAACTATCATACGTTTATGGCAGAGATGTTGTAATAAACTCAGTGAGGCGGTTTTGTTATCACAAAATTTTGCATGATGATCTTGTTCACCAAGCAGAACTGCAAAAAGAATTAGAGGAAGCAAATGGCCAAGGCACAAATTGAATTGATTTCTGTAACCGTTAAGATTAACGGAAAGAAACGAGTATTTAAGAAGGGACAAGTTTATTTCACAGGTTGGGAACAAGAGTGCGGAACTTGTGGTTCACACAGCGGAGTTGATATGACTATCTATGACGAAAGCGGAAAGAAGCCAAAATCTTATACAACGAAATTAGAATAGTTAATAATATGTCTCTTTCACTACGAAATACTAACCAAGAAAAGGTTGTCGAATACTATTTGGAATGTCACGGACCAGGTCAATCCGATTATGATGAAACAATAGATCAGTGGACAGATAGAATGATTGATATGCTTGGGCCTGATGATTGTCAATTTATAATCAGAAGCAGAATGCAACACCTTCTAGGAATGTGGGTTGGTGTAAAGCCATATTTATGGCATCCTAATATTTCTTGTGCAGTTAGGTTTAGTTGGATTGAAGCCGCTTGTAAGTGTAGCAGTCACAGAAGGCTGGAAGCAGTTAGAATTATTAACGACAAAGAAGCAGAGGATTCTAAAGGCAGAATAATTAAGATTGAACCTTTCAAGCCATTTGTGCCAGTAGTGGAACAAGATGAGCCGGAAATTATACAGCTTCGTAGAGCGGGAAGGATGATGTTAGAAGGAGATTTGCCGGTGGTTGCGGAGGAAGATACTGAACTTGACAGAATGCAAACACGGGCCATCAAGGCAGCAGAGGATGAAGGCATGCCACCTATGGATGAAGTAGGACCTGGAGAAGCACAGCATTTAATAGAATTAGATCCTAATAGTGGTATTCCATTAGGACCCGGCGTGATGGACGGAGGCGGCATCAATCCATATTCTCCTTTCTATACTGAAACCATGTAAGTAGTTTCTGGCACCATTATTTTTATTTGACCTGATGACATAGTTATGTTACATTCTACTTATCATCAACATAGAATGAGCAATAGAGAATTTAAGTTAAAGTTGTGGCAGAATGATCCCCGGTGTTACTGGTGTCACAGGAAAACCAAATTATTAAATATACCTGAAATTAAAGGCCCGGCTGATCCTTTAAGCGCGACCGTTGACCATTTGAAAAGCAGGCTTTTTTTAGATCGTTTCGTTAAGCCTAAAAATGGTGAACCAACAAAAGTTCTGGCTTGTTATGAATGCAATTCCCGAAGATCAATGGAAGAAACAAAATTGCTTACACGGGAAGAATTAGTAAAGCGTGGCCACGGTTTTAGTCTAAATCCCAGAGGCAAACCAATTATAACCGAAGGTCTTGATTCTTTAGATGATGTAATTAAGGTTATGAAAGAAAAACTTCCTGATTTTGAGTGGTATAAAAGTATCCAAAAAAGTTAATTTTTGTGGTTTTCTGCTACTTGCTTGCACATTTTTATAAAGTAATTGTCGTCAAAACTTTGTTTCATTTTGTTAATATTTTTATGTACCCATTGAATATTTCCTTTAATATATCCTTTACTGGAATCAATTCTATCCAACGATGCTGTTTGTTCTGATGTCTTAAATCCTTCTAAAGAAATTAACAATCCGCTTAAAGCACATTTTCTATTTTGTTTAAGAAAAATATTCCATAAATACTTTATTGATACAGAAAATTTATGAATGCCTTTACTTCTACGTCTAATATTATTATAATACTTCAAAGGCACTTCTCCAAATCCCTTAAATGCTGTGCTACGAAATCCCCTTCGTTTTTTTCTACATCCGCATGATACACAATGCCCACCTACAAAATACTCTTGTTGAAGTATTCTTTCTTTTCCACAAGAACACAAGCATTTCCAATAATGTCTTTGCTTATGACCCTCGTATTCTATTACTTTAAGTTCTCCGAAAGTTTTTCCTATTAAATCTATGTATTTAAGTTTCACATTGTTGTTATTAAGTTATATGTATAACTATAATGTCAACAATTAAATCAATGGGAATAATATGACAGATCAGGAAATAAAACCGTATGTTAATAAGAAGGCAACGGTCGTGGTGCAACTTCGGCGGAGAATTAGCATATCTATCAGAGAAATATTATATTCAAACGATGAGTCTGAACCAAACGAAGAAACACTTTACTGGATGCCTGGAAATCCATCCATAATATTTTATGCTACGGATGTCCATAATATAGAAATATCTGAGATACACGGCGTTGTTATCAGGCTGATTTGACGGGTTGACATATAGGGAAACTCTGATATACTGTTAGCGAGTATGAATGGTTGTAAGGTTCCCTGAATGAGAATAAGGTCCTAACGGCAGACGTAAGCAAATAGGAAATAACGCTCATTCGAGTTTCTGCGTAAAATGACTTAGGCAAGAGCAAGTGTTCTTGACGTAAAAAGTCAACGTAACTGCAAACCGGTTCGCACCAAGCCGTAATCGAGAAACCCGGCGAGAGGCGCTCGTTCAGTAATGACTGGCGGAGAGAAAATCCCAGCGGTTATCCGTTCATACTCACTCTTGACAATTTATAAAAGTGTGGTATAGTTTTTCCATATGAAAAAGTTAGCAATGTTAGTAGTATCGTTGGTTTCATGCTTGTCTGCGTTTAGTCAATCCGATGACCAATTTAGAAAAGTAGAGGGAATTACTTGGAATGTAAGCAAACAACTCGAATACTATAAACAATCCACTTCGGAATCTGGATCACCCACGTTCTATTATTATGAAGTAAATGATATTTGGCGCATGACAAACGCCGTTCCAAAACTCTCATGGTTCTATGTCTCTGGATGGGTAAAGAATATAGACAAAGAAACCACAAATAAATTGGTGTTTATTGAAACATTTGACCCTACGCTGAACAGAAAAGTGCCTCAATATTGCGTTGCCCTATATCCCCACATCAATAAATTATATAGGGGCGATAAAATAAGTTGTTTGGTATATTATTCCTATTCCAAATTGCCTTCTACTGTAGAAAATGACGGTTATTCCTATAACGTAGTTCAATATGGAATATCAGATCCACAAGCAGAGCAAAGTTTCTTACAACAAATTAAAATCCAATCGCCCCAATCTCAATCTGCTCCAATCATAGAACCTAGTAAGCCCGATGGCATTTCAGATGAGATTAAAAGTGAAATATCTGCTGAATCTACTCCCAAAATTACCCAATACAATATAAAATATGGACTGGTTTGGAATACTAGATTTACATGGATAGAAGCATATAATGATGCTATAAAAAGAGGCGGAAAGTTGGCAGTATTTGAAACGAGAGATAAATGGAATGATTTTGTTAATAGGACCGGTGTTTTGCATCCTTCTAACAGAACAGATTTAGGTCCAGGCGATCATTTCTTTTGGATTGGACTGATGAAAAATAGTAAAACTGGCCAATGGGTTTGGATAAGTGGTGCTCCATTAACATATAACAATTGGCACCACCTTTCAAGAGCTAGACCAGAAGGCAGAGTCGGCGGAGATACAAATGCTGATGGAAATAGAGGATTGACTTGGGAAAATAGCACCTGGAATGATGCCCCAAATAGGGCAGATCAAAAGTTTGGATACATTATAGAATATAACAAATAAATCCCTATTTGACAATGTGTAATGTAAGTGGTATAGTAATGGGTGCCATTTACTCAAAGAGAAATTAAGCAAAGACATTGGGATAAAATATATAAGAATGCAAGTATAATCAAATGTGCTTGCGGTTGCGGATTGGAGTTAAAGGATAAAGACAAATATGGCAGAAACGTAAGATTTGTCAATGGCCACAATGGGAGAAAATACGAAGATCCTACACAGTATAAGCGAGAGTGGAACTATAGAAATAGGCATGCTCGCATGGTCTATAAGATGGTTTACTATAGAAGGAAAAAAGTAGAACTTATTTTATATAAAGGAGGCAAGTGCAAAAGTTGCCTGTTGAAATACAACGGAAAAAACGGAGCACTATTTCAGTTTCATCATCGTGATCCATCTCAAAAGATTTTTCAATTAGGCAATCAAATTACAAATAGAAAATGGACTATTATCATAAAAGAAGTTGATAAATGTGATTTGCTTTGTGCTAACTGTCATTCTCTAATTGAAAGTAAAGAGTTTTAATCTGGTTCTAATCCCTTGACAGATATAAAAACTCTGTTATACTGTTGGTGATGTTAAACGTAATTGCCACTGAAAAGTTTCCTATCAAATCGTGGGTTAGTGAGCCTGAGGAAGGCGCTCTCAAGCAAGCCAGAAACCTTGCTAATTTGCCATTTGTTCATAAATGGGTGTCACTTATGCCGGATTGCCACCAGGGATACGGTATGCCCGTAGGTAGTGTTCTGGCTGTTGTGGATGCAATAATTCCATCGAGCGTCGGGGTGGACATTGGGTGTGGCATGTCAGCCGTCAAAACCAATATCAAAAGCATTGACACTGACCAGCTCAAGATAGTAATGAACCGAGTGCGGGAAACGGTGCCTGTCGGATTTCATCATCAAGAGAAAGATCAAGCATGGGAAGGGTTTGACCGTGCTCCTTTCATTCCTATTATTCAGCAAGAGTTGAAGTCGTCTCAAAAGCAGTTGGGGACACTTGGCTCGGGCAACCACTTTATGGAATTTCAAGAGGATGAACAGCATCAACTTTGGATCATGCTTCACTCCGGCAGCCGAAACTTCGGTTTGAAGGTGGCTAATGTCTATCATGCCATCGCCCAACAACTGTGTTCCAAGTGGCACGTTCCTTTGCCCGATAAGGATTTAGCTTTCTTGCCTGCTGATTCTCAGTATGGTCTGGAATACATCGAAGCGATGAACTTCTGTCTGGAGTTTGCACGGGCCAACCGAGAGCTTATGATGAAGAACATTCTCATTGCTTTGGAATGCGGTGAGCCAGTATCTTCTGTAAATATTCACCACAACTATGCTGCTCTGGAGAACCACTACGGCAAGAACGTTTGGGTTCACCGTAAGGGAGCCACCCGAGCACGCCTTGGTGAGTTGGGGATTATACCGGGCTCTATGGGAAGCTCCAGCTATATTGTTGAGGGACTCGGCAACCCCGAGAGCTTCCATTCCTGTTCACATGGTGCGGGCCGCCGGATGGGACGTAAGGATGCTGAACGTCGTCTCAACCTTGCTGAAGAGCAGGCTAAGATGGTTGGTATTGTTCACGGGTTGAGAAACATTGATAACCTTGATGAAGCTCCTGGCGCCTACAAGGATATTGATACTGTTATGGCGAACCAAACGGATTTGGTTAAGATTGCCGTTAAGCTTCGCCCCATTGGTTCAATCAAAGGTTAATATGGATACAAACGGCTTCAAAGTTGGTGACTATGTAGAGATTGAGCCATTTGGCTTTTGTCCTACGCATCGTTGTCATATTGCTGAGTTTAAGGTGTTTGGTGGCCTCGTTACCGCTATGGGCATCTGGATTTCTGATGAACCAAAACCGCGAGGAAATATTATTCTAGGCACAGGCTTTGACGTTAAATATATCCGAATGGTTAAGACTTGACAAATAGAAAAACTCTGATACAATCCATATATGAAGAAACTCTTTTTGT
>OCTA010001017.1_pt1 | contig 26121 bp, 22 predicted proteins | sample 1538991 | NCBI WGS metagenome assembly OCTA01 (sample SAMEA3539302, study PRJEB22396) | soil metagenome | biome: tundra; feature: field; material: soil | place: USA | collected 2010-05 | depth 0.15 m | reverse complement strand
TGACGTTCGCGGCTCCGAATCGGCGCCGTACGGAGCCGCGCGCGTAAGCAAGCGGCTGTGGCGCAAACAATAACGTCGCCATGTTTAAACGCGAAAGTTTTATTGTTTGCCGGCTGGAGTCCGGCCACGGAGCCTAGTTTTGAGGCGGTGGCTTTCTTTTGAGTATCGGCCTGTCCGGGTCATTGGGTGGAAACGATGCAGCCAGAGCCAGCACAAACCCAACAAGAATACGACGCTTGCGGTGTGGACCTGACGCTCATTCGATGGATGCTGGACATGACTCCGGCCGAGCGCCTCGCGGCCCTGCAATCCTTTGGCGATGCGGTGTGGAAGGCTAGGGAAGCCCGTGAGGCTGTCGCCCCGCCGTCGTTCCGAAGCGTGGTGCAAGAATCGCGCCGGCAGAAGTAGCCGGAGACGTCGTTGCCTCGAACCGCTTGTGTCACCATGGAAGGAGCGATGGATTCCGAATGCATCCGCATCCTGGCCACCGGCGGCACGTTCGATAAGGAGTACGACGAACTCACCGGAGAGCTTTACTTCAAAGATTCCCATATCCCGGACATGCTGCGGCTGGGCCGGTGCCATCTGAGGGTCGAGATCCGCACGCTGATGATGATCGACAGCCTGCGGATGACTGATGCGGACCGGCAGTTGATCCTGGAGCATTGCGTCCGGGCTGAAGAGAGCCGCATCGTCGTGACCCACGGCACGGACTCCATGGAATTGACGGCCGCCGTGCTGGGCAAGAACATCACCGGAAAAACCATCGTGCTGACCGGCGCCATGGTTCCGTACACGTTCGGCAGCTCGGACGGATTGTTTAACCTGGGCACGGCGTTGGCGTTCGTTCAGACCCTGCCGCCGGGGGTGTACGTGGCCATGAACGGCCGGTATTTCCCCTGGCACTCGGTGCGCAAGAACCGCGAGCGGGGCGTGTTTGAAGAGGCGCCCTGTCCATAACCTCAGATTAACTTTAGCGCATCATTGTCAACATTTATAACTTGTTTATGCAGAGTGGTTTACGATGTTATTTTGTCACTCTACCAGAGAGTGTGCTAATAATAGTGAGCGGAGCCCGGCGATTGTCAAGCACGGGTTTCACGCGTGAATCAAACGATTCAAATTTCAAATTTCATTATTGGAGGTTGATGTTCCATGAAAATTCGTCCGCTCTATGACCGTGTCGTGGTCAAACGGATCGAGCAGCAGGAGCAGATGCAGGGTGGCCTGTATATTCCGGATACAGCCAAGGAGAAGCCCCAGGAGGGCGAGGTAGTGGCCGTGGGCAAGGGCAAGCGCCTGGAAGACGGCAAGGTAGTTGCCCTGGACGTGCAGGTCGGCGACCGCATCCTGTTCGGCAAGTACTCCGGCAGCGACATCAAGCTGGATAACGAAGAGTACCTGATTATGCGCGAGGACGAGGTCCTCGGGATTCTGGAAGGCGCCGCCAAGGCGGCCTAGAAAGCAGACAAGGAGTCGAAAAGTTATGGCGAAACAGATTGTTTATGCAGAGAATTCCCGGCAGGCCATTCTTCGCGGCGTCAACCAGCTCGCCGAGGCGGTCAAGGTGACGCTGGGCCCCAAGGGCCGCAACGTGGTCCTGGAGAAGAAGTTCGGCGGCCCGAGCATTACCAAGGACGGCGTGACGGTAGCCAAGGAAATCGAGCTGAAGGATCCGCTGGAGAACATGGGCGCGCAGATGGTGCGGGAAGTCGCATCCAAGACCAGCGACGTGGCCGGCGACGGCACGACCACCGCGACCATCCTGGCGCAATCGATCTTCCGCGAGGGCGTGAAGGCGGTCGCCGCCGGGGCCAACCCGATGGCTCTGAAGCGCGGCATCGAGAAGGCCGTTGAAGTGGCCATCGACGAAGTGAAGAAGCTCTCCAAGGAGATCTCCGGGGAGATGATCGCGCAGGTCGGAACCATTTCCGCCAACAGCGATGCCACCATCGGCAACATCATCGCCGAGGCGATGAAGAAGGTCGGCAAGGACGGCGTGATCACGGTCGAGGAATCGAAGACCATGGTTACCGAGCTGGTCACCGTGGACGGCATGCAGTTCGACCGCGGGTACCTGTCGGCCTATTTCGTGACCGACGCGGAGCGCATGGAAGTGGTCCTCGAGGAACCCTACATCCTGATCCACGAGAAGAAGATTTCCAACATGAAGGACCTGCTGCCGGTGCTCGAGCAGATCGCCCGTTCCGGCAAGCCGCTGCTGATCATCGCCGAGGAAGTGGACGGCGAGGCGCTGGCTACGCTGGTGGTAAACAAGCTGCGCGGCACGCTGAACGCGTGCGCCGTGAAGGCCCCGGGCTTCGGCGACCGCCGCAAAGCCATGCTGGAAGACATCGGCATCCTGACCGGCGGCAAGGCCGTCATGGAAGAGACCGGCATCAAGCTGGAAGGCGTCCGGCTGGACGACATGGGCAAGGCGAAGCGCGTCACGATCGACAAAGACAACACCACGATCATCGACGGCGGCGGCTCCCAGAAGGCCATCGAGGGCCGTATCAAGCAGCTCCGCAGCCAGATTGAAGAGACCACTTCCGACTATGACCGCGAGAAGTTGCAGGAGCGGCTGGCGAAGCTGGCCGGCGGCGTGGCGGTGATTCGGGTCGGCGCGGCCACCGAGACCGAAATGAAGGAAAAGAAGGCCCGCGTGGAAGACGCCATGCACGCCACTCGCGCGGCGGTTGAGGAAGGCATCGTTCCGGGCGGCGGCGTGGCCCTGTTGCGCGCCTCCGCGGCCCTGAAGAGCCTGCAGATGGGCGGCGACGAGCAGATTGGGGTGAACATCGTGAGGCGCGCCTGCGAAGAGCCGCTGCGCCAGATCGTGGTCAACTCCGGCACCGAAGGCGCCATCGTCGTCGGCAAGGTTCGCGAAAGCGACAACCCGAACTTCGGCTACAACGCGGCCACGGATACCTACGAAGACCTGGTGGCGGCTGGCGTGATCGACCCCACCAAGGTGACCCGCACGGCCCTCCAGAACGCCGCTTCGATCGCTTCCCTCATGCTCACCACGGAAGCGATGGTCGCGGACATTCCCGAGAAGAAGTCCGCCGCTCCGATGCCTCACGGCGGCGGGGAGATGGATTACTAGGAAGAAGCTGTCAGCTTTCAGCCCTCAGCTATCAGCTAAAGGCAAGAAGGGCAGACCGGGAGGTCTGCCCCACTCGAAGCCGCGCTTCCCGGGCATCCGGGAGGTGCGGTTTTTCTTGTTTCTGGCGGCGGGGGAATAGCCCTCGGGTCTCGGGGTTTGCAACGCCTTTCCGCCCGCATGAGCTATTTTTAATTCGTTCTTAATGTCACAGGCCCCGCGCGAGTAAAAGTGCTATACGTCGTAGACCTTATGCGCATTCCAAAAACCATACTGTCTCAAAGGCCGCAGCCATAAGAGGTTACGCTCCAGTGACGGAAGGACAGTACCTCCTGGGAATAGGTGTTCCGGATTTTTGTAGAAAACGGCCCGTCGAATTCCGGTAAAGTGAATCGCACCTTCTACTTGCAAAGGACTGCGACAAGCGTTACTTTATCTAAAGATGTAAGTAATCTGGACTGGGTTCGCAGGAATGTAGCGCCTTGCGCCCCGGCAGCTTGGGTCTGCCGCATTGGAGTCCGGCCGCTGCAGAAAACATGATTCAGTTGGAGGTCATCAGATGAAAGCCACGCATCCGAATTTTAGGTCAGCCGTATGGTTGGTCGTTGCATCCCTTCTCTTCGCTACAATGCTGTTCAGCCAGACGACGGACAGCATTGTCGTGGGTACGGTCACAGACAGTTCCGGGGCTGCCGTGCCCGGAGCGGCCATCACCGCAATCAGTAAGACCACCGGCGTGAAATATACGTCCGTGACCAACGCGAGTGGCGACTATCGCCTGAATAGCGTTCCGATCGGCCCTTACGATATTTCAGCGACGGCCAAGGGGTTTGCGACGGCCACGGTCGGCAATGTCGTGCTGCAATTGAACCATACGGCCTCGGTCAACCTCACGTTGCCCGTGGGCACGGTCAGCACGACCGTGGAGGTGACGGAATCGTCGGCCCCCATCGACATGTCGACGGCGCAGTTGCAGACGGCCTTCGACTCCCGGGCGGCGATCGACGTTCCCACAGCCAGTTTCTCCAAGACGATTAACGGGGCGGGCATCTATAATCTCAGCCTGCTCGGCGCGGGCGTGGCGTCTTCGGGCGGCGTTGGCCAAGGCACGGGCCCCAGCATCGCCGGACAGCGTCCGGAGAACAACAGCTTCAACATCGACGGCGTAATGAACGACGCGCATTACGTCACGGGTCCGTTGATGTATGTATCCAACGACTCCATCGCGGAGTTCAACTTGGTGCAGAACCAGTTCAGCGCCGAATACGGCGGCGCGTCCGGGGGCGTGTTCAACTCGGTCATGAAGACCGGAGGCAACTCGTTCCACGGCTCCGTCTACGATTACATGCAGAATCGCAAGCTCAACGCACTGGACGCCCAGCAGGTTCAGGCGGGGCTCACTTCCCAACCGCGCTTCGACGACAACCGCCTCGGCGCCACCATCGGCGGTCCCATCCGCAAGAACAAGCTGTTCTTCTTTGGGAACATGGAGTACAATCCGCTGGGCCAGACCGGGACGCCGGCCCAGACCGTGTCCGCGCCGACCGCCGCGGGTTATACGATCCTGAACGGCCTCAGCGGAATCAGCAAGGTCAACCTGGGGGTCTTCCAACAGTACGTACCGGCCGCCGCGACGCAGAACGGCACGCTCACCGTGTTGGGCAAGGCGATTCCCATCGGCGACCTCTCGTTCGCCTCTCCGAATTACACCAACTCGTATAACGCGGTGGTCGCCATCGACTATAACATGAGCGCCAAGGATCAGATTCGCCTCCGCGGCGTCTACAACAACTCCGCGGGACTCGACGCCAACGCCCAGTTGCCCACGTTCTTCCAGCCCTCCCCGACCATCAGCAAGAGCATGTCGATCTCGGAGTTCCACAATTTCTCGCCGACCACGGAGAACGAGCTCCAGCTTTCCTTCACGCGCAATTTCAACAGCATCCAGGCAGGAAGCTTCAAGTTTCCGGGCCTTGATCAGTTTCCGAATCTCAGTTTCGACGACATCAGTTTGCAGCTCGGCCCGGACCCGAACACGCCCTCGGGCCAGATCGAGAACGATGCCCAGGTTCAGGAGTCGGTTACCAAGTCGTGGGGCCATCACACGTTTAAGATGGGCTTCCAGCTTACCGACACCATCCTGACCGGCTACTTCGTGCAGCGCGCCCGCGGCGATTACGACTACGCGTCGGTAGAGGAGTACCTGCTGGACAAGCAGCCCAGCGGCAGCGCGCTCGCCGGAGTTTCGGGCGAGCGCAGCCTCGGCTCCGCCAACGGCACTCCCTTTGGCTTCATGCAGACCGCGGGATTCTTCAACGACGACTTCCGGGTGCGGCCGAATCTCACCCTCAATCTTGGTCTGCGCTACGAGTACGTTACCGTGCCAATAGGTTCGCGCTATCAGGCGCAGAGCGCGGTCGCGAGCGTCCCGGGCGTCATCAACTTCAATGCGCCGGCGTCCACGAAGAACGACTGGGCGCCGCGCCTCGGATTTGCGTACTCGCCGGGTAAGACCGGCGAATGGTCCATTCGCGGAGGCCTCGCCCGTTCGTTCGACAACACCTATATCAACCTCAACCAGAACGCCGCGCCGCCTTACTTCCAGACCACGGCCGACGTGAATGGGAACGCGCCCGTCAGCAATTTCCTGGCGAACGGCGGCATCGTCGGAATCCCGCCCAGCGTTGCCAATGCGGCGGCTGCGCGCAACGCGGCCGGGTCCTATACCTTCGACCAAACGCGGCCTTACGCTCTCACCGGGACCATCGGCGTGCAGCGGCTCCTCGCCAAGGACTACACCATCGAGGTGCGCTACGTTCACACGAAGGGCGTGCACCTGTGGAATCAGACCCGATTGAATATCATTTCGCTGGTGACGCCCACGACGTACATCCCCACGTTCCTCACGGCGCCTTCGGCCGCCCAACTGGCCGCCATGACCATGACTCTGGGCACGATCAAGGGTATCGTGCGTCCGGGCACGACCGCCGCCGAACCGTACAACGACCTGGCCGCTTACGGGTTCCCGAATGCCCTGGTAGGGTATCATCCGTGGGGGAACTCGAAGTACGACGGCCTCGCCCTTCAAATGAACAAGCGCTACTCGAAGAGCTTCTCCTACATCCTGGCTTACACCTGGAGCCACGCCCTCGACGATTCCACGGCGACTAACTTTTCGACCATCCTGTCGCCGCGCCGCGCCCAGGACTTCCAGAACATGCGCGGGGAATGGGCTTCTTCGGCGCTTGACCGGCGCCAGCGCCTCACGATTACGCCGGTTTACGACTTCAAGCCGTTCCAGAATGGCAACTACCTGATGAAGAACATCGTCGGCAACTGGAACATTTCCCTCACCTACACCTACCAGGCGCCGGAATTTGCCACAGTCCAGAGCGGCGTCGATTCCAACCTGAACAACGATGCCCTCGACCGCTCGATCGTCAACCCAGCCGGCGCCGCCACGGTGGGGAGCGGCGTCACGGCTTACAATGCAGCCGGGGCGGTGGTGCCCGCCGGTAATGCAGGCATCGTGGCATACGTCGCCATCAACCCCAATGCGCGGTACATAGTGGCGCAGTCGGGCGCTTTGTCCAACAGCGGGCGCAACACGTTGCCGCTCGATGCCACGAATAACGTAGATGCCGCGCTGACGAAGCGCCTCAATATCGGCGAAATCAAGCGCTTCGACGTCGGCATCCAGCTCTTCAACCTGTTCAACCACCCGCAGTTTACCGGCGGGTATCTCTCCGACGTTTCGCCGTATGGGACCAACGCGGTCAGCCGCAACTTCCTGATTCCGAACAACGTGAACTTCGGCCAGTACCAGAAGTATTTCCCCAGCAACGCGCGCTCGGCTCAGCTTGTCGCGCACTTCGTTTTCTAGTTCAAGCGGTCCACTTGGAGCGGGCCGGCCTCCTGGAGGCCGGCCCGCGAAGCGCTCCGAAAGGGGCGTTTTTTTTGTGCCTTACGAACTTGGCTCGGCGGCGCCGGACGCCGCGCGGACAGCGAAGGCCAGCCCGGACCACGTCTCATCCACGGAGCACACTTCGTAATCCACCAAGCCAGCCGCGAGACCCATCATACGGACTTTCGCTTCGCCCAGATCTCGGCGAGCGCGGAGGTTTTTTTCGGCCAGACGATCCAGAGCGTGCGTCCTTTGCGCATGCCCCGAGCCAGGGCGGGGAGTTCCCGGCCCAACGCGGCTGCGGATTTTACGAACGCCAGAATCACACCTCCGCTTCGCGCGCCTGCTTCCGGAACCGCACCGCCGGGCGGAAGCGGCGCCAGCTTCGCGTGGAACCCTTCCGGCGCATGGAGCAGGGCCACAACTGAGTTCTCCCAATGGGAAGTTTCTTGGGGAGAGGTGCGCACGATAGTACTATACGTCTTAGAACTTACGCGCATTCCAAAAACCATACTGTCTCAAAGGCCGCAGCTATAAGGGGTTACACTCCAGGGACGGAAGGACAGCACCTCCTGGGAATGGGCGATCCTGATTTTTGTAGAAAACGGCCGGTCGAGTTCAGATTAAGTGAATCGCACCTTTTACTTGCAAAGGAATGCGACAAGCGCTACGTTATATAGATGCAAATTTGGACTGGTTCGCAGGAACGTAGTGCCCTGCGCCTGGGCAGCCACGGCTGTACATTACTTCGCCGACCCTAGCGCGGCGTTGGAAAGAGGTCATGAGGTCATATGGTTAGAAACGGTTGGTTAGTTCGTATATCGATTGCAGGTCTATTGGCCCTGCTGCTTGTGCTGCTGGCGCCAGCGGTATTCGGGCAGGAAACCACTGCGGGATTGCAGGGAATGGTAAAGGATCCCTCCGGCGGCGTTATTGTCAAGGCGGCGGTAGAAGTTGCCAGCCCCGCGCTGATGGGTACAAAAAAGGCCGAAACCGATTCGGGCGGCTACTACCGATTTGCCAACCTGCCGCCGGGGGCGTACACCGTCACGGTGATGGCGCCCGGTTTCCGGACCTTCAAGCAGGAGAACATCTCGCTGGCTACCGGACACCTGCCATCGGTGGACGTCACCATGGAGGTCGGCACGACCACTGAGACCGTGGAGGTTTCCGCGCAAGCCGCGGTGATCGACGTGTCGCAGAGCAAGGTCCAGACCAACATCTCGGACACGCTTCTAAAGGATCTTCCGACTCAGTCCCGCTCTTTCCTGAGCGTGATCCAATTGGCTCCCGGCGCCCGCAACGAGCCCCTGCAGGGAGGGTCAAACGGGTTCCAGATCGACGGCGCCAGCAACTCCGAGAACTCTTACCTGGTGGAAGGCCAGGAGACCGCTTCCGTGTTTGACGGCCACGCCGCGGCGAACGTGCCCATGGACTTTATTCAGGAAGTTCAGGTCAAGTCGAGCGGTTTTGAAGCCGAGTATGGTGGCGCACTGGGCGGCGTAGTGAACGTGATTCAGAAGCGCGGCTCGAACGAGTGGCATGGCAGCGTGTTTACGTACTACGCGGGAAGCAAGTTTAACGCCGCTCCCAACCCGACCCCGATCCGGGACCCCCGAGTCGCGGCGAGTTCCAGCGCGCGTCTCGACCAGCCGGTTTTGGACTATCAGCCGAAGAAGGACATTTACCGGACCGTCACGCCGGGCTTTTCGCTGGGCGGCGCCCTGGTGAAGAACCGCCTGTGGATATTTCTCGGTGCCGCGCCGGAATTCTCGCCCCTGACGCGCTCGGTGAATTTTAACGTCGCGTCTGGCGTCGGACAGACGCCGTTCGCCGGCAATCGCGACTTCCACCAGAGCGTTAACACCTACTACACTAATGGCCGTGTTGATTTCATGGCTACCCAGAAGGTCCGCTTGTCGGCGTCTTGGACGGACTCCTATCAACGTATCAGCGGTTCTTCGCTGCCGCAAGCCGACGATGCGTTTGTGCCGCAGGGAGGCGAGGTGCCCTCAAGCTTAAGGGTCAACGGGAATTCGACGACGAATCCGGATATCTGGAACGCTGGAATCGGTAGCGTCGCGCCGAACAGGATTTACAACGTTGGCGCCGACATCACGCTCACACCTACGCTGGTGGCGACCACCCGCTATGGGTACTTCTTCCAGGATTTTCAGAATCGCGGCTTGCCAGTCGGCATCCAGTACACCTACCGCGACACGAACTATCCGTATGCCGCCGGAAACGCTCCGGCGGGGGCCACCACCAAGGCGCTCGACGGCACGACGCTGCCGTCGCAGTTCGTGAATTCCGCGGGATGGACCAACATCGGGGGCAACTCCGCAACCATCTTCGACCAGTGGAAGCGCTACAGCTTCAGCCAGGACTTGGCGTACTTCAAACGGGCGGCTGGAACGCACAACTTCAAGTTCGGCTACAGCTTCAATCACGGCACGAACGACGTGCTCAACGGCTATAACACCGCCGACGTCTACGTAGCGTACAACGTGCAGTACGCCCCGCAAACCACCAACGGCCAAGCCCGTTGCAAGGCGATCATCGCGCAGAATACGACCAGCTACGGGGTGGCCGGCGGCTCCGCCGACGGCAGCCAGTGCCAGGGCCTGTGGGGAACGGTGAATCTCCGCGAGTTGGGTACCACCGGCAAGGTGGGCGGATGGAACCACGCCCTCTACGCGCAAGACGCGTGGACCCTGGGCAACGGCCTCACGCTGAACCTTGGTATCCGCATGGACAAGGAGAACCTCCCGTCCTACAACAACACCCCCGGCTTCAATGGCATCAGCTTCGGCTGGGGCGACAAAATCGCTCCCCGGCTGGGTGCTTCCTACGACGTGGGCCGCAAGGGCAAGCTGAAAATCTTCGGCAGTTACGGGGCCTTCTACGACATCATGAAGTACTCCCTGCCACGCGGCAGCTTCGGCGGCGATTACTGGCATGACTGCGTATACGCCCTGGATGCTGCGAACTTCAACGCGATCATTCCGCAGCGCGACTCTCAGGGCCACTACTGCCCGCTGGGCGGCGGCGCCACGCCCGCTGTCGGGACCCTTCCAAATATGCGCTTCATCGAGAACTACGATTACCGCGAGCCCGCGAACGACCCGGCCCAGGCCGGTTCGCTGGGCGGGACGGGCCTGATCGATCCGGCCCTCAAACCCATGAGGCAGCACGAGATGGTGTTCGGCGCGGACTGGCTGATTTCGCCTTCCACGATGTTTGAGACCCGCTACTCGCGCAAGCGCCTAGACCGGACGATTGAAGACGCCGGTACCATTACCCAGGACGGCGAGGTCTACTACATCACCAACCCGGGGTTCGGCGTTAACACGACGGTGCCCAACTGCACCGCGTGCCCGCAAAACCCGAAAGCGTACCGGAATTACGACGGCATTGAGTTCCGCGTCACCAGGAAGATGACCCACAATTTCTCAGGGTCCCTCTCCTACACCTACAGCCGCCTTTATGGCAACTACAGCGGCCTGACCGCCACCGACGTCAGCGACGGCGGCGCCGCCAGGAATGGCGCCAACGCCGACCGGGCCTTCGACGAGGCGTTCATGTCGTACGACGCCCATGGGAACGCCATCACCGCGAACGGGCCACTGCCAACCGACCGGCCCAATACCGTCAAGGCGTATGGCTACTACAACCTCAAGTGGTGGAAGTTCAATACCATTTTTGGCATTTTCCAGCAGGTCTACTCCGGCACGCCGCTGAGCAGCTATATCAGCGTGTGGGGCGCCCCGGTGTTTCTCGAAGGCCGCGGCGGGTATGTCGATATGACGCGGGCCGCGAACGGCGACTGGACCAAAGGCTTGGTGAGCCAGAAGCGCACACCGATGTACAAACAGACCGACTTCAACATCGCGCAGGACTTCCATGTTAGTGCGACGAACGAAAGGCTGGTTGCCAGGATTGGCGTTGAGGTCAACAACATCCTCAACCAGCACAGTGCGACTTTCATCGACCAGAACCTGATTCGCACGGGTTCCATTACCATGGACACGTGCGGTACCGCCGGGACGAACTGCAGCCCCGCGCAGGTCGCTTCGGCCGGTTTCGATTACGCTCCCATGATGACGAAGGGCTACGACTACACCGCAATCGCGAACTCGGGATCGAAGATTCTGAACAGCCGTTACGGCCAGGCATATGGCTGGCAGGCCCGCCGCAGCCTGCGTTTCACGCTCAACATTACCTTCTAGCCGGCGCACATTTGGAACCATCGGGGGCTGGGCAACCGGCCCCCGTTTTTTTTGGCGCGGCGCAAGCTGCAAGATTTGGATACACTCTGTGATAGCGAAAGCAACTTTCTCATCCGCTCCGACTGCTGAGAAGCTGTGAAAGATCGGTGGAATGGTCGGGGTGACAGACGAAAGCGTCTGTCCCACCTTGCTGCCGAGGGACTTGCAGGAGCGTGGGGCAGGCGCTTCCGCCTGCCAACCGTTTTCACCGCTGCCGATTCATTGGCGGTGGCACGGACGAACTGGAAGCGGCGGGCGCCGAAAAATGAAACGATCAGGCGTAACGAGTCGGCGGGGTTCCGGTGAACTGTGGCGTCGCTGCGGCATTTTCGGGTTTGCCCCGCCGGTGCTTCTACTTTTGGCGGCGGCAATCCTGCCTTCAACCGCGCGAGCCGACATCGTGAACTTTCGAGGCAAGGTGGTCATGGAAGATGGCTCGCCGTCCGGCCGCCTGGTGACCATCCAACGCCGGTGCGAAGGGGTGACGAACCCCCTCCCCGAAGCCAACGCGTCCCCCAAAACCGGCCAGTATTTCGTACACCTATATGTCGACCCCTACGGCGCAGGTTTTGGCGGGGGCTTGCTTTCCGAACAGATGCTTTCCTGTTACCTGGAAGCCGTAGTACCGGGATATGTTTCGACGCGCGTGGACCTCAGCGACCGCCATATCGCCAATAATCCGCAGCTTCCGGATATTGTCCTTTCGCGGCAGGCTCCAGGGGCCCTGGTGGATATCAATCGTGCGTTTGCCGTGCCTCGGGCTGCAAAGAAGCCTTGGGAACTGGCGCTGACGCGTTTGACCGCGCGGAACTGGGCTGGAGCCGAAGAGGCTCTCCGCTCCGTGGTCGCGGCGGCCCCGGATTTTGCGCCCGCCTGGTCGGTCCTCGGAGCGGCCTGCCAGAAGCAAAAAAAGCCGGCCGAGGCCCGCCGGGCGCTGGAACGCGCCATCGAGCTCGATCCCAAGCGCCTGCCTCTCTATCTGGCTCTTGCCAGCGTGCAGATCGAACTCAACGACTGGGCGGCCGTGGCCAGTTCCTCTGCAGCGCTCATCAAGGCGGACTCCGGCCATGTCTACCTGGAAGCGTACCTGGACAATGCCGTGGCCCGCTATCAACAGCAGGATTATGACGGCGCGCTGGAGCGCATGAACGAGCTGATCCAACTCGACAAGAAGCAGGACCTGCCGCGCGCCGAATACATCCTGGGGATCGTTCTGGAGGCCAGGCGGGAGCTGGAGGCAGCCGCGCAGCACATGCGCAAGTACCTCGACCAGCATCCGGGCGCCAAGGACGCAGCCGCGATACGTGATCGAATCGCCAATTTGGGCAAGCAGCCGAAGGTGGATCTCGCCGCAGAGGCGGCCTCCGCGGACATTTGGATGGCAGCCGCCGGTGAAGCGCCGGTTCCCGGCGGCATCAAGGCCTTCGCGGCCATCGCCCAAATGCAGGGAGCGCCCACTTACCGGGACTTTTTTCTTCAATATTGCCGCGCCATCGTTGGCGGCCCGGACAAGGCCAGCCCCACCCGCGAGGTCAGCGGCGCGATACGGGCGTTTGTCTCCAGCGTGGCGGAACTCGAGCAATTGGGCGAGCGCAACGGCGACCGGACCGCGATCCGGCTTGCCGTGGAGACGGATGAGCAACGGAAGAAAACCGAGAGTGCGCTCACCCTGTTGGGCTGGCGGCTTCGACAGTCCGGCCAGACGTACGACGTGGAACCCGGCGAGCTGCCGGTCGACGGCTTGCGCCAGCGCATCCCCGGCGCTTTTGGCGTCGATGAACTGGAAATGCGCGACGCCATCGCCTCGGGGCGGCCGTTCCAATTCGAAATCCCCATCGAGAACGCTCGCCTGATGGGCGGCGCCGCGTGGAGCGCCGCGCTGAAAGGCGGGCCCGACGCCGCCCTTGGACCGGTGGATGTCTTCCTTCGCGACTGGCGGTTTGCCCGGCTCTATTCGGCGCTCGGCGCGATGGACGCCGAAACCGCGGCTGCCGTGGTGTCGGCTGTGGGACTCGTCCCGTTGATCACCACGTATTCCGAGCTCATGGCCGAATTTGGCGAAGCGCTGTCCCTCGCCGGTGATCGCGTCGTGGTCCCCGGAGGCGTCCAGGCCGAGCCTGTCTGGGCCAGGCTCGCAGGGGCCAATCCGCGGAACCCGCCTTCGTTCTTTCGCGCGCTGATCGAGAGAGACCGTGGCCTGCTGATGGCCTTCTTTTTCGATCTCACGCGCGCGGACGCCGCGCACCAACAGTTCATGACCGCAACGCCGGTCCGCGCCGAGGCGTTCTACAAATGGTATCGGGATTCCGCCGGCCAGGGACCGTCCGCTCCTGCCGGCAGCCGTTGGCAGGCTGCGATTTTGCAAGAGCTGCGTCTGGGCGCCAATGGGTCTCTGGAGTTTCCGGGCGGACGGCGGGCGTGGACCGCCGCCGCCGGAGCCGACGACGAAGTTCTTCTCCATCTCCCTTCGATCGAGCCGCTGGCCGCTTTGGCGCGCCTGGAAGAGAAGCGCGCCCGGCCGCTCGACCAGGGTTCCGCAACGCTGCTGGCGCAACATTACCAGGAATGGCGCCCCCTCTTCCCCTACTTTGAAAAACTGCCGGGGTTGGCGGAGCCGGAATTCCGGGCGCTGGCGGCCTTCGCCGATGCGGCGGCCGGCGCTCTCCCGGCGCAGCAGGCCGTACTGATGGGCGACTGGCACTCTCTTGTGGAACTCATTGTCCTTGGCGGCCAGGCAGGCTCGCTGAATGCCGTCCAGGCCGCCCATGCCTTCGGGAGAGTGTGCGAGGCTCTGCGCTCCGCGAATCCCTCCGCGAAGGCCGTCGAGACCCTGCGCGAGATCGTGGGCGGGTCTGCCGATGTGGACGAGGCGCTCGCCGGCGGCCTGCTCCGTTTAAGCGGCGCAAAACGAGGGGAGTTCGAGCGCGTCAAGGAGCTCCAGGGCGTGCCGCGAATCGCTTCCCTCGGTCAGGCTCCCGATGCCGCCAAAACGCTGGCGGCGTTGAGCGGCGCGGTCTATGCCGCCCTGCTCCACCCGGGGAGCCTGTTGGTGGCCGAAGATCCGGGGTTGCTGGCCAAGCACGACTTTCTGCCGCGGCCGGACAAACAAGCGGGACTGTTTGCGGACTCGGGACTGGTGATGTCGAACAGCCCTCCCGGTTCGAAACTAATTGGTGGATTCGGCAGATTCCGCGAGGTGACTCTCGCCCTGGATTCGCGCGCTGTGGAGAAGGAGCCTCCAGAAGAGCCCGAGGACAGCGCCACGGCGCTGCAAGAGGCCGTTGGACCCGGCGCCTCCCGGAACGGGCCTTTGGACTCCCTTCCCCCCGGACCAGTCTTCCGGGCGAACGGACGAATCGTGGAAGTCTACGCCACGGTTACCGACGGCCGCGGCCGCTACGTGGACGACCTCGATCGGAACGACTTCAGCATTCTGGTCGAGGGCCAGCCCACGCGCGTTTCCGCCTTCGAAAGCCGCACCTCGAACGTTTCCGTCGCACTGCTGTTCGATACCACCGGCAGCATGAACGCTACGCTGCCCTCCCTCAAGCGCGCCGCTATGCAACTGGTCGATGAACTCCGGCCCGGCGATTCCGTGGCCGTATACGGCTTCAACGACAAGGTCACCGAGTTCCAGCCTTTCACGACCGGCAAGACCGCGGTGAAACGAGCCGTCTTGCGCGCCCACCCCGCCGGGATCACAGCGCTCTATGACGCTCTCGTCCGAGTCAGCCGCGACCTCGCGCAGCGCCGCGGAAAGAAGGTCATCATCGTATTCACCGACGGCGACGACAACGCTAGCATGCTGACGGCCGATGTCGCCATCCGGCGGGCCAAGAGCCGCGGCATTCCCATCTACACCATCGCCGAAGGCGAAGCGCTGCAACACCCGCACCTGGTGAGCCGGCTCGCCGACCTCTCGCAAGCCACGGGCGGCGCGTCGTTCCTCATCCAGAAGCTGGCGGACATCGGCGACGCCTTCCAGAGAATGTCGGAAGACCTGATGCATGGATACCTGCTGGCCCTTCAGCCCCCTCCCGCTACCGGCAACGCGTGGCATAAGATCGCCGTGGCCGTCTCCAACCGGAAAGGCCTCCTCATCCGCGCCCGCGAAGGCTACTACTCCGAATAACCGGGCCGAGAACATCCGGCAGCCATGATTCTCAATGGAGCGGTCCGGTTGCGGCGCTAATTAGGCTTGCGCGCGTTTGGCGGCGCGCGAGGCGAAAGCCAGCCCGGACCACGTCTCATCCACGGCGCACACTTTGTAATCCACCAGGCCCGCCGCCAGACCCATCTCCCGCACTCTCGCTTCGCCCAGATCTCCGGCGAGCGCGGAGGCCTTTTTCGGCCAGACGATCCAGAGCGTGCGCCCTTTGCGCATGTCACGAGCCAGGGCGGGGAGTTCCCGGCCCAGCGCAGCCACGGATTTTACGAACGCCAGGATCACATCCGCTTCGCGCGCCTGCTGCTCAAACCGCACGCCGGGCGGAAGCGGCGCCAGTTTTGCGTGGAACCCTTGCGGCGCATGGAGCAGGGCCACCACCGAGTTCTCCCGAATGCGAAGTTTCTTGGGGAGGGGCGTGCCGGAGTAGCCGGCGAACGTATCCGGCACGAGAGGCTGGCGGGGCGCCTGGCGCAGAGCCCGCCCTAGCGCCGCGCCAATTTTCGTCCAGGTGGTGAAAATGGCGTCGGGCAGCATGGCGCGCACGTGGGCGGTCTTCCCGGGGTCGCCCTCGATGAAGACCAGTGGGACCAGGCGCGTAGCCTTGCGCTGGCGAAACGCGATGCCAGCGGCGCCGCCCTGCGAGGGAATACGGGCCAAGTCGATGACGATGGCGCCGGGCGGGTCGGCGGCAAGAGCGAGAAAGCCGGCGCCGCCGGGTCCGGCGTAGGACTCGGCCTCGAAGCCTTGATCGCGCAACCGCTGTGCTCGCTCGGCGGCCTCGGGGGCGTTCCAGTGAACGACCAGCACGCGGGGCATGCGTGCCATTTTACCAGGGAAATAGCCATCCGCCATCAGCTCTTCCATCGTAAACTGGTGATTCATGGCTTACGGAGGACACTACGTCGTCACCGGCGGCGCCGGCTTCATCGGCTCCGCCATCGTGCGCAGCCTGCTGCGCGAGGGGGGCGGCCCCATCGTGGTCGTCGACAACCTGTCGACCGGGCGCGAATCCAACCTGGAGGAGGTGCGCGCCAGCATTGATTTCCAGCGGGCGGACATTCGGAACTACCAGGAAATCGCGCCCCTCTTTCGGGGCGCGGCGGTCGTGTTCCACGAAGCCGCCATCCCGTCGGTTCCGAGGTCTATCGACGATCCCGTTCCGTCACACGAGGTCAATATCGACGGGACGTTCAACGTGTTGCGCGCCGCTCACGAGGGTCGCGCCAGCCGCGTCGTTTATGCGGCCTCGTCGTCGGCTTACGGCGATACCGAGGTTTTGCCCAAGGTGGAGCACATGACGCCGCGGCCGAAATCCCCCTACGCGCTGCAAAAACTGGTGGGGGAATACTATTGCAGCGTCTTTTCCGGGGTCTACGGCCTGGAAACCGTGGCGCTGCGATATTTCAACGTCTATGGCCCCCGCCAGGACCCCTCCAGCCCCTATTCGGGGGTGCTGTCGCTGTTCATGAAAGCGCTTCTGGAGCGGCGCTCCCCCACCATCTTCGGCGATGGAGAGCAATCGCGCGACTTCACCTTCGTCGAAGACGTGGCCGAGTTGAATCTCAAGGCCGCCCGCGCCCCGAACGCGTCCGGAAGAGTCTATAACGGTGGCAACGGCGGCCGGATCACGCTGAACCAGGCCTGGGCGCTGCTTCAGGAAATCGAAGGCGTGAAAATCCCCGCCAGTTATGGTCCGCCTCGGGTCGGCGATGTACGCGATTCGCAAGCCGATACCGTCGCCGCCGCGCGCGATCTGGGGCACGACCCACGGTTCTCTTTCGAACAGGGGATGCGCCGGACGCTGGAATGGTACCGGCAGGATGCGCGCCTCTGAATCGCGCGGCTATCGTCCCAATTCCTCGACCTCTTCCAGCGATCCCTGGTAGAACGCGCGCAGAAGCCATGTAGCGCCTGTCACCGCGCCGCCGATGGCGAGCGTGGTTGCGCCGGGGTAGGGAAGCGCCAGCGCGCAAACCAAGGTAGCCGCCCCACAACTCGCGAAATGCACGGCATCCGGCAGCCACTCCGGCCAGGCGCGCATGGGGTCGCGCCCGATGCGCCGCCGCAATTCGGAGCGGAACGCGTGTGGCAACGCCGGGGCCGGCATCGAAGCGGCCAGCCGAAGATCGAGCGCCTGCTGCATTTCCGCGAAGCTCCGGCACTCGGAACACGCGGCCAGATGCGAGACCAGTTCCGGGTTCGTCCCCGCGGGAACGGCCGCATCCAGCGATTCCAGGACTAGCTCCTGCGCTTCGTGGCAGTCCATTGCGTCTCCCTCATCATATCCCCCAAGGCCCGGCGGCCCCGATGCAAGTGGCTCTTCACGGTACCCTCCGGCAGGTCCAGAAGCAGCGCCACTTCTTCCACGCTGCGTTCCTGCAAGTAGAACAGCGTGACCGCCTCGCGCTGGACCTCCGGAAGCCGCCGCAGTATCTGGTTCAGTTCCACGTCCCGAGAGACGGTTTCGCCTTTGGCGGGCTCGGCCGATTCTTCGAGCGGAATGGTCCGGCGCAGCACTTCCGACCGCAGCGCGGAAAGACACGTATTGCGCGCGATGGCATATAGCCAGGTGGAAGGCGCCGCGCGCCCGTCGTACAGGGGCAGTGCGCGCCACACCTTCAGGAAGACGTCTTGCGTCGCTTCTTCGGCCCGCGCCTCGTTCCCGAGCATTGCGATCGCCATTCCGAAGACTCTCTTTCCGCAGGTCTCTACGAGAATCTCCAGGGCCTGCGTGTACTTGCGCTTCTGCAACAGGGCTACGAGATCCTCGGCCATCCAACATTGATACTCTCCGCTCCGCCGCGCGGTTGCAACGCTCTTTTCTTGGGCGCGGTGCAACCGGAGCCCCTCCGCGTGAGTATCAAGGAGCGAAAGGAAGGGTATCGCAATGGAAACGTCGGCAATCGTGATCGTGGCGCTCATCGCCCTGTTCGGTTTTCGCCAGTGGTTGGGACACCACCGCAGGATCATGCTTCACCAAGAGCGCATGGCGGCCATCGAAAAGGGGATCGAACTGCCCCCGGTCGAACAGGAGCTTCGGCGGAGCGCCTGGAACGTCCAGCGTATTCTGCTGCTCATGGGGTTGATCTGGGTTTCCATCGGCCTCGGCCTGTTCGTGGCGCTCGCAGCCCTGATCTCCAACGGCGCTCAGCACATCAACGGCGCTCAGCACATCCCTCCAAGTATGCAATGGGTTGCGATCGCGCCGGTGGCGATCGGCCTCTCGCACATCGTGGTCTATTTCGTGGGGAGAAAGAAAGACGCCTGATCTCGCACGGGGCGGTTGTGTAGGCCGCCCCACCCCTGGCGCCTGAATTGCAATATCAGACGCCAATGCCGGGATTTTCAACAGGTTTCGACCCTGAGGGTGTGTCTCCTGCCCCTGAGGTGGGCGATACGACGCTGGCTCAGGTCCTGCGCGCCCACGCATTCGCGCACGGCCTCTCGGAGTCCCAGGTCGCGGGCCTTGCTGCGCTGGCCGCCAAAGTTACCTTCGAAGAGAACCAGGTCATCCTGGTGGCTGGCGAACGCTCGACTTCCTTTTACCTTCTGGTTGAGGGCAGCGTCGCGGTGGAATTGCGCACCCCCCGTTATGCGGTCTGCGTGCAGGCGCTCGGACCGGGTCAGGTATTCGGCTGGTCCGCGTTGCTCGACCATCAGGACACGCTATTCCAGGTGCGCGCGCGCGAGCGCACCACCGCGTTGCGGCTGGACGGGGCAGCCCTCGCCGCGGCCTTCCAGGCCGATTCTCCGCTCGGCGTCGAGATCCTTCGCCGGACGCTGCAAGTAGTCGCCGGCCGCGTGAAGGCCACGGAGCTGCGCTTCGCCGAGATGTGCGGCGTAAAGCCGTAGCGTCGCCCCCGCATTCGAGCTAATGTGAATGCGTGGACGTTTACGGCTGCGTTGAGGCGGGCGGGACCAAGTTCGTCTGCGGCGCGGGGACCGGTCCTGAGGACCTGCTTCTCGATTCGTTCCCTACCACATCGCCGGAGGCTACCATGGAGCGGGTCGTGCGGTTCTTCCGCGGACTGGGCGTCCGGCCGAAGGCCGTCGGCATCGGCTCGTTCGGTCCCGTGGACCTGAATCCCGCCTCTCCCACCTTCGGTTTCATCACTTCGACTCCCAAGCTGGACTGGCGCCAATTCGACTTGGCGGGCACTGTCGGCAGGGCGCTCGATTTGCCCGTGGCCATCGACACCGACGTCAACGCCGCGGCCCTCGGCGAGGCGCGTTGGGGCGCCGCACGGGGGCTATCGGACTTCCTGTATGTCACGGTTGGCACCGGCATCGGCGGGGGCGCCGTGACGCACGGCCAAGTAGTCCATGGGCTGGTACATCCCGAAATGGGGCACATCCGGATACCGCATAACCTCTCCGAGGATCCGTATCCCGGCGGCTGTCCCTACCATCGGGATTGCCTCGAAGGTTTGGCATCCGGCCCCGCGATGCAGGCGCGTTGGGGAATGCCGGCGCAAAGTCTGCCGGCCGGCCATCCCGCCTGGGATCTCGAAGCTCGCTACCTCGCGCTCGGTCTGGCGACGTGGGTTTGTACGCTCTCCCCGCAACGGATCGTCCTCGGCGGCGGCGTCATGCAGCAAGGGCGGCTGTTCCCGACGATCCGGGCGGAACTGGGCCGCCTCCTCAATGGCTACGTCCAGGCGCGGGCGCTGCTCGACGAGATGGATTCCTATGTCGTGCCGCCCCAACTCGGCAACCGCGCCGGCGTGCTGGGCGCGCTAGCGCTGGCCCAAGTCTAACTAAGCTACTCCTTTCTCGGCGACCTTGCGTCGCTGGGCGATCTTCCGTTTCGGAAACGGGCATGGCCGTGGCCAAATCATTCTGGGAGCGGAGCGCCGCTTGCGTCGCCGCGGAAGCCTCGATTGAGCGAATACCCGGAGCATTTGCTGCGTGATCTGTTCGCGCTCTTGGTCGCTGGTGGCCTTCGCAAAAACCGGCAGGAAAGCATTGAGGGTATCTTGCGCCAGCGAGAAACTGAACTGCCGAGGGTCCAGGTGGAGGGCTGTGGCGGCCTCGTTCATGGCGACACGCGTCAGATTGTACGCCGCTACGCCGAGCACCAGTTCCTTTTCCACCATCGCTTTGGATTGGGCAGTTGCCGTTCCAGATCGGCGATCTGCTGATCCCGTTCCGCTACCTGCTCACGGAGTTTCTCAATCTCACGCTGCCCGGTGCTGGAATCCCACCAGGAGGTGAGTAGCCCGCGGGAATTTCACCCGCAAGCTCTCGCAGAACCGGACTTGAACCTCTCAGCTCATCTGGCTCCCGTCACTCCGCTCCGAAGAGCGACGCTTTACCGCCCGGCTCCTCCCATCACTGGTTGACCGGTCGATAAAACTGAGTGACTCGACCCCTTCGCTCCATCCGCATTACCGGACTTCCTCACTACTGCGGGTGGATCCGCCCCTGTGCCCTGCTGCCGTACTCTAGCCCTCGTGGTTCTTCCACTTGAGCTTCTCCGTTAGCATCAGTGCTCCAGGTTCCCACGTTCCGCTCGACCGCCTCTGGCAAACTCGGGCCACCTTAATGCCGGATGCCGCTTTGGTCCGTAAACAGGCGCCGCCAAAGCCCGTCCCGCAGTAACGACTCCCTGCGGTTTCGACATCGTCCCTACGCTTTCGACACGTCATCAGTGGTTCCCTTGCGGTCCTCTTCTTGCCAGTCACCTGACCTGGTTCTTTCCAGGCCTTTTCCTTCTGTGCTCACGACCATGGCTTTTGACCACAGCCACCGAAGGTGGTTTGGAACAGGCTTCGAGGCTCGATCACTTTTTGCAGCCATTCCGGCGCCCGAGTGTTCACGTTCGTCCCGGCCTTGGTGGTGCGCAGTCGGACCTCGCCGTTCTCATTCAACCGGTCGATGTGGAACGTAGCGACGTCGGAGATGCGAAGTCCGGTGTATACTGACACGCTCGTGAAGTCCGCCAGATCCTGGCCGGTCCATTTGTAGCGATAGCTGTTGACCACGCCGCTGGCCTGCTGATGATGGTTCGTGCGCAGCCACTTTGTTTCCATCTTTCCGTACCGCTTCTCAGCGACCTCGTACATCCGGGTCAGCTCTTCGCCGGAGAACGGCAACTTCTGTTCGAAGCGTCCGTCCGTGCTGGACTTGCCCTTCGGGTTCTTGACCAGCCGACCGGGATTGCGGTCGATCCATTCGTTGCAGACTGCGAACTCGAAGAAGAAGCGGATGACGCTCATGTCGCGGTTAGCGGTTTGCGGGGCGACCTTCCACGATGCCCGGAACTCCCGCATGTCGACCGGCCCCCACTGATTCAGCATGACGTAGCCCTTGTGCTCCGAGTTCTGCGTCAGCTTCTCCATCAGCATGGTGTACTTGCGTACGGTGCCGGGCGCGGAGTCGTGCTGGTGCTCGGCCAGGAAGGCCTTCACGGCGCGTGCGATGGTCACGCCGCCCGACTTCTCGACGGGAGCGGCGGCTGTCGGCAGGGGAGCGGCGGCCTCCCATTGGCCGGCGGCCTCCCAGGCCGCGGCTACGGCTTTGGCCTCATCCCAGGTCGTCTTGCCGGTGTAGCGCCGGCGGAACTTGCCGCCCAGCGTCCCAACCGCGTAGATCCGGCAGCCACATCGCATCCACTTCTTTGATCGTTCTTCGAACTCCCCGGAGCGGGACTCTTCGGGGTGTCCGGCTTCGCATTCCTGGCGGTGGCGGCGATACAGATTTAGAGGCATCTCAGAGCAAATCCTACAACCTCATTGCCCGGTATTGCCCGCTGGAATCGCCGTCGTCTGTAAGTTATTGATTCTAAAATGGCGGAGAGAGTGGGATTCGTTTAATAAGTACTTTATTATCATCAACAAGTTGCTGATTCCTCGTTGCAGGGAATGCATGGAATGCAGGCTTTCCCGGCGCGCATTGCACGCTATTGCACGCTGGAGAGATCGCTGAGGCGCTCGGGGGCTATACAACTTGTTGTATAATCGTCTGTGTGGGTGAGGCGCTGAAACGGATCGTGTGGCACGGGGACAGCCTGGAACGCATCCGGTCATTTCCAAGCGTTGCCCGCCAGGACGCCGGGTTCGAACTCGAACGTGTGCAGCGGAACCTGGAGCCCCGGGATTGGAAGCCGATGAACGCCGCCGGCGCCGGGGTGGTCGAGATTCGAGTGCACGCCGGAGGCGAATACCGCGTGTTCTACGTCGCGAAATTCAAGGACGCCGTTCACGTGCTGCACGCATTTGTGAAGAAGACGCGGAAGAGCCGGCGAGCCGACATCGAACTGGCCGCGAAGAGGTATCGCGAAGCAGTGGAGGAGTAGGTCATGACGAAGCGACAACGGGGCGAATCGGATAACGTGTTCGAGCAACTGGGTTTCAAGCGGGAGGAAGCACTGAACTTGCGGCTCCGCTCCGAAATGATGAACGCGCTCATCGCAGAGATCGAAAAGAAGGGCTTCACCCAAGCGCAAGCCGCGGCGCAACTGGGCGTTACTCAACCACGGATCTCCGATCTTATGCGGGGCAAGCTGCACCTGTTCTCGATTGATACGCTGGTCACGCTGCTCTCCGCCGCCGGCCTGCGGGTCGAGATGAAGGTGCGAAGAGCGGCGTGATTGTCATCCCGTGCGGCGAGGGTCGGGGAGAATTCACCCGGTTCAGACCCATTTCGTCCGCATTTCGTCCGAGCCATAAAGTATGTCGCGGCTCATGTGCGCTCGCTGCCTTTAGACTACTGCATTGCCGGTGCCCACGCCAACGCGGCGAATCGGGGCACGTTGACCCGGACGGGACGACGCCGACCATTTTCTAAGTGCATGAAAAATAACAACTTGCTCGCGGAGAGAGTAGGAATGGGGAACTGTATGCCGGTTTAGAATCTGTAAACTGGCGGAGAGAGTGGGATTCGTTTAATAAGTCCTTCATTATCATCAATACGTTGCTGATTCCTCGTTGCTGGGAATGCCAGGAATGCAGGCGTTCCCGGCGCTCATTGCCCGCCATTGCCCGCTGGAGGGTTGCCGGAGATTATCAATGGGTGATAACCTTGGGGCGATGAAGTGGCAAGATCGAGATCCTGGAGCCGAGGCGTTGACGGATCTCGATGGCGAAGTATTTGTGGTCGACGCGAAGGGCCAATACTGGGTTCGGTTCTCAGTCAGCCGGGTAGTTTCCACTCCCGAGCGGCCTCACGGGCTGAACTACTCGTTGACTCTGCATGGCCCGAGTGGCAACCGGCTGGTTGGATTCGACAACGCTCATTCCGTCCGCGAGTCGCGCGGGCCCGGCGGCAAGAGCCGGGGTGCTCTTGACCACAAGCACCGGATGGAGACCATTCGGCCTTATCGGTTCAAAGACGCGGCCACGCTGGTGGAGGATTTTTGGGCCGAGGTGGACAAGGTCTTGAAGGAGAAGGGAGTCACGAAATGAGGACGCTACGCGTTGGGATTGCCAGTTATGAGCAGATGAAAGCGCGGACGGTCGCGATTGCTCGCGGAGACTACAGGCCGGCTGCCGGCGAGCCGAAGGTCTGGTTCACATCGGCTGAGAGCTTTGCCAGGGTCCTATCCGACCGTAACCGCGCCCTGCTTGGCATCATCGCCGAATCCACGCCCGGATCGCTTGCGCGCCTGGCGGAACTGAGCGGGCGGAAGAAATCGAACCTGTCGCGGACGCTAAAGACCATGGAGCGATACGGCTTCGTCCATCTAAGCCGCGGAGCGCGGGGATCGGTCATCCCGCGCGTTCCGTACCAGCGGATCTCGTTGACGCTGTCGTTGTCGGCGCCGCGTCGGGAAGGGGCCGAAGCGGCGTGAACAGCCCTTTCTGGAATCGAGTTCGATCCCCCGGTTGTTGGCGTAGAGCCATTGATTCTAATGGCGGAGAGAGTGGGATTCGGAAAGCCGGGCGACGTTGATTCTACGTAACTTGTTGAAAACACAATACGCTGGATGACGATGATTCGCCCCAGTGGCGGTTTCTCGATACAAAATCGGGTACAGGCCCCTTTCTAGGACAGGCTGGCATGAAAAACATATCCGGACCGAAACGTTTGGGGCCGTTGTACAATTAGAGGAAGGAGAAACGCGCCATGGAAGGCTTTTATAAAGTCCAATTCACCGGCGTGCAGGGCTTTGGAGCAGGAGTCCTGACACTGGTAGGCGGCCAGATCTTCGGCGGTGACAGCGCCATGTTATATACCGGAACGTACCAGCAGAATGGAAACAGCCTAACGGCTCTCGTGCATGTGAAGCAACATACCGCGACCCCCGGTATGCAGAGCGTGATGGGAGTTAACGAGTTCAATCTTGCCCTTACGGGAACGATTCAGGGCAATACGGCCGTCGCCAGCGGTGTGATACCGGGAACCCAAATGAAGCTGAACGCCGCCCTGACAAAGCTCGGCGAACTGCCCGCTAGAAGCTAGATCCGCTACGCCGCAAGCTGCTCGCTGGTGAACGGCGGTGCCGGACGCCCGCCACGCGCCGCAGGGCGGCCTCGAATATTTCTCCGAAATCTCGATGCCGATGTAGTTCCTGCCGAGCATTTTGGCGGCGAGGGCCACCGTGCCGGAGCCGAGGAAGGGGTCGAGAAGGGAAATCGGGCACAGGGCTGGGGGACGATTCCTCCTCGATTAGGTCTTGGTCCTACGCATCAAAGGAAAAGCGGATGTCATAGTGTGATAATCTGGCCCAATGAAGTGTCCCCACTGCCTCGTGTCATTTCACGAAGCTTCCGCCGAAAGCAACCTTGGTTACGATCAGCAATACCACTACATGCTCAGGAAGACGGATTGTCCTGCGTGTGGGAATGCCACTCTAGAACTTCTGCTGTATTTGAGGGGAGGCGGCTTCGTTAAGTCGCTTATGTGGCCCAAGGGTATCGCGCGTGCGCCTTTGAGTACCGACGTTCCCGAGCAGTTCAGCGACGACTACCGGGAAGCTTGCCTAGTGTTGACAGACAGCCCCAAGGCGAGCGCCGCGCTTAGCCGAAGATGCCTCCAGGTTCTTCTCCGGGGAGTTGCGAAGGTAAAGCCGTCGGACTTGAGCAGAGAAATCGACGAGGTGATCAGTTCAAAGTCTCTTCCAAGCCACCTAGCTCAAGCCATTGATGCCATAAGGAATATAGGTAACTTCGCCGCGCATCCAGTCAAGAGCACCAACACGGGAGAAGTTGTAGACGTGGAGCCTGGCGAAGCAGAATGGCTCTTGGATGTCCTTGAGGGACTTTTTGATTTCTACTTCGTTCAGCCAGCCATTCTGCAGAAAAAGAAAGACGGGTTGAACAAGAAACTCGCGGAGGCTGGCAAACCTCCTATGAAGTGATGCCTGCGCGGAGGCTGTTCAAGCGCCAAGCCACCAAAGCCTCAGCATTTCAAGGAGTCCTACTTTCCTGTGGTAAATGCGTCTGGCAAGCAGGCGGCAACTTGCTCGTTTGGCCTGCCGGCTCGGGCGCTTGTCGGTTGACCCTTTCATTGCCACCTAATCAAAGCATATTGACCGGAACTTGCAAGGGTCGCTTTATCCCCAGCCGAGGTGCGCCTTTGCAAGCGTCTGATTTAATTGGAGTTGCAGGCAGGTTTGTACAAAATCAGGTACAGGCGCACATTCGCATTTGCTAACTCTTTTAGAGTCAGTCGGTTGCGGATGGCGGAGAGAGTGGGATTCGAACCCACGTTAGAGTTTCCCCTAAACACGCTT
>OCTA010001015.1_pt1 | contig 26127 bp, 13 predicted proteins | sample 1538991 | NCBI WGS metagenome assembly OCTA01 (sample SAMEA3539302, study PRJEB22396) | soil metagenome | biome: tundra; feature: field; material: soil | place: USA | collected 2010-05 | depth 0.15 m | reverse complement strand
AAACCCAGGCTGAACAGTTGTTGCGTGTGCTGGAAAAGGGCACCGTCTCGACCAACGTGCATCTGCGCAAACTGCACAACTTCTGCATGGATATGAACTGGCTGCCGTGGCCGGTCATCCCCAAGAAGCAATGGCCGGCGGTTCAGTTCAAGGAAAAGCGGGCCATCACCCTGGCCGAACATGAGGCCATCATCACCCGGGAAGCCAACCGTGAACGCCGGGATTTTTACAAACTGTGCTGGCATCTGGGAGCCAGTCAGGGCGACATCGCGGTGTTGCGAGCCGAAGATGTGGACTGGGGAAACACGACGCTTAGCTTCTTCAGAAAGAAAACCGGCACGCCGGTGATCGTTCATCTCGGACCGTTGGCACTGGAGATTTTGAAAGACTTGCCGAGTGCCGGGGTGTTGTTCCCATATTTGTCACGGGTTCGTGCTGGTGACCGTGCGACGGAGTTCGAGCAACGTTGTCAAGGTTTGGGCATTGCAGGCATTTCGTTGCACAGCTACCGCTGCGCGTGGGCTGAACGTGCGAAAGTGGCGGGCTATCCAGAACGATTTGCCCAGGAGGCGCTGGGGCACAATAGCAAGGCGGTGCATCGCGCCTATGCCAAGCACGCCCAAGTCAAACTCCCGGCTTTGGAGGATTACGAATATTCCGGCAAATGAACGGATTCGAGGCAAAACGCAATTGGAACAATGGCTAAAACGAGCATCAATTATTCCGAAGACAATCTGGCGTCGGGTTCGATCAGCGAATTGATTTGAAAAGTATTCAAATGCAAATCTTCTGAAATCACGGAGAAAAATCGCGCCGCGCACGCCACGTGCTTGTCTCACCGGGAAAATTCCGCCGGCGGCTTTGCGTTTTAGTTTGCACCCGATGGTTCAGTCTCGTAAAACTTTGTGAAATTATGCCCCGGGTGTTCAGCAATCTCGGTCTCGATTTGCCGCAAAAAAAAAGCGCGCGTCAATTTCCTGATTCGCCTGGCAGGCATCGAGCCATGTTCCAGCCCAGCGCATGACGACCGTGATTTCAAACAAAGGATGGACGACTCTGGGCTTCCCGACATCTGCGCCGGCATTGGAGAAATTCGGGCTGAAATTCTCTGCTGGCGGCGCGCACATAAGCCGGACCATGATGCTGGCTGAGTTGGAAGCCGTCCTGGTCGCGGTGCCGGCGGGCGCCAGCGCCAGCGATTATCGTGATGCCATTCTGGTGCGAAACGTCCTCGCCAAAACCACGGAAAGCACGCGGCAGAAATCCTTGCGCCACCTGCGCGAACTGTATGCTTTGGACGAAGCCGTGCCCATTTTTGTCCTGCTCCGCAAACTGCACGCGATTGATTCGGCGAGCTTGCCGCTGCTCGCCGTGCAGGTAGCGTGGTCCCGTGACCCCCTTTTCCGTGCCACTACGCCCCCCATCCTCGATGCGTCCGAAGGGGCGCGCGTCGTGGCGGACAGTCTTTCACAAGCGGTGGAGGCGGTTTTCCCGAACCAGTATTCGGAATGCAGTCGGAACGGAGTTGCAAGCCATGCCGCCTCCTCGTGGACGCAGTCTGGTCACCTCACGGGCCGCGCCAAAAAAATCCGCGCGCGGGTCAAGCCATCGCCCGTGTCCGTCACGCTGGCCATGTTGCTGGGTTACATTTCTTGCTTCCACGGGCAGGCAATTTTCTCAAACCCGTGGTGCCGCCTGCTCGACCTGACAGCAGATCAAGCCCGAATATGCGCCCGAGAGGCCCACCGTGCCGGGCTTCTCAATTTGCGGGCGGTCGGCGAGGTGGTCGAACTAAGCTTTCCGATGTTCGCTAAATTCTTACCTGAACTGCCATGAGCGCCATTGATCATGTAATTGCGAACTACGACCGCCAGGTGCGCCTGCCTTGGCCCGCCAATGTTTCAGGCAAGCAGCGCGTCTGGTTTGCGGTTTATCCGCCGGCGGAGGAGCGGCGGCTTCGCGCACATCTCCCGCAGTTCGAGACCAACACACTAGAGGCGCGGCACGGCTGGACGACTGTTGATCTCACCCGCCTGCTGCCGGAATATATTTCCGCCCACGAATACCGCGAGGGCATCTTCCAGGAGCCGGGGTATTTCAGTGCCAATAGTGAACTGGAGACTGTGGCCGCCGAACGGGTGCGTCAGGCTTGCTCCCGCGAAGAAGCTGACACCCACAGCGTCGTTGCGGTTCTCGGTTTGGCCTCGCTGTTCGACTTCATGCGCGTTTCCAGTTTGATTGATCGCGTCGAAGACAGTGTGCGCGGACGCCTGCTGGTCTTCTTTCCCGGCGAATATCAGCGCAACATTTACCGCTTTATGGACGCCCGCGACGGTTTCAATTACATGGCCGTCCCGATCACCTCCGCCGAGACATTTTTGAATCCATGAAAAACCGCGACCTCTACTTCCGCGATCCCACCGCCATCGAGCTGCTCAACAACGGCGTCTCCAAGGTCTCTGAAATCGCCAATGACGAGCGCCAGGTTAAGACCCTCCGGTTTGAGTTGGAGACGTTTGTTTGCGATGGCGAATATGCCCGCGGCCTCGAACGCATTCTCAAAGCCTACCTCGAAGGCTTGGGGCGCGAGGAGCAAAAAGCGGTCTGGGTCAGCGGCTTCTTCGGGAGCGGCAAATCGCACCTCGTCAAGGTGCTGCGGTATCTTTGGGAAGATTATCGCTTTGCCGATGGTGCCACGGCGCGTTCGCTCGTGCGCCTGCCGGCTGAGGTTTCCGATCTGCTGAAGGAATTGACCAACCGGAGCAAGTCGTGTGGCGGCTTGCGCGCGGCGGCGGGCACGCTCGGTGTCGGCACCATGGACAATGTTCGACTGGCTTTCATTCAGTTGATGCTGCGCGCCGCCGGCCTGCCGGAGAATTTGGCGCAAGCTCGGTTTGTTCTTTGGCTGCGCAGTTCGGGCCTGGAGGCCAAAGTTGAAAAGGCGTTGAAAGCCCAGAAACGCGAACTGCTTCGTGAAGTGCTCAGCCTCAAGCTGTCGTTGCCCTTGGCCGAGGCGCTCGTCAGTGCCGATCCCAAGTATGGCAACGCTGCCAATGCCCAGGCGGCCATTCGCGCGGAGTTCCCCGACGCCAGCTCACCCACGATGAGCGAGGCGCTTGAATTCATTGATCGCATCTTCGCCAAGGACGGCAAGCTGCCCTGCACGCTGCTGGTGGTGGATGAAATCCAGCAGTTCATCGGCGAGCGCGTCCAGCGGGCCATGGATGTCCAGGAAATCGCCGAGCATTGCAGCACCAAATTGAACCAGCGACTGCTGCTCGTCGGCACCGGCCAGTCTGCGCTGAACAGCACGCCCAGCCTCCAGCGCCTTCAGGCCCGGTTTGCCGTGCGCGTGCAACTTTCGGATGCCGATGTGGAAAGCGTCATCCGCAAGACGGTTCTGCGCAAGAAACCAGAACACGAAGCCGCCATCGCGAAAAACATGGAGTCCCACCAGGGCGAGATCAGCCGCCACCTGCAAAACACCCGCCTCGCCGCCAGCCATGACGATGAACCGTCCTTCGTGGCCGACTACCCGCTCCTGCCCACCCGCCGCCGCTTCTGGGAAAAAGTGCTGCGCAACACCGACCACTCGGGCACCAAGGCCCAGTTGCGCTCGCAGTTGCAGATCGTTTTTGAAGCCGCCCGTCAGACGGCTCCCGCGTCGCTCGGCACCGTCGTCCCGGGCGATTTCATTTACGACCAGATTTCCACCGACCTTTTGAACTCTGGCGAACTGGAACGCGAATACGACGAGATCATCCGCAAGCAGCGCGACAAAACGAAGGACGGTGATTTGCGCTCCAGTCTGTGCGCCTTGATCTTCCTCATCGGCAAACTGCCGCGCACGCCGGGCACTGACGATGGCGTCCGGGCCACGGCGGAAACTCTGGTGGATCTCCTCGTCAGCGATCTCGCCCATGACCGCACCAAGCTCGAACAGTCGGTGCCCAAGCTGCTCAAGCAACTCGTGGACTCTGGTCAGATCATGGCCGTCGAAACCGAGTATCGCTTGCAGACCCGCGAGGGCGCGCTCTGGACACACGACTTCAACCGTCGCCGCACCTCGGCGTTGAATGATGATGAGCGGGTCAATACCAAGCGTTCCGAACTTTTACGCGAAGGCGTCCGGCAAGCGCTCCGTCCGGTCACCTTGCAGCAACGCGCTTCACACCAACCGCGCAAACTCAACTTTGAACTTTCCTCAAATCGCCCGGCCAGCAACAACGATGAAGTCACCCTCTGGTTGCGTGATGGCTGGAGCGACGATGAAAAATCCGTTTTGAATGACGCCCGGGCTGCCGGCGTTGACAGCCCATTGCTTTTTGGCTACGTGCCACGCGCCCATCATGAAGAACTGCGGCAGGCCATAGCCGGCGAGCTTGCCGCCCAAGAGACGTTGGATGCCCACGGCGCGGTCACTGCCACGGAAGCCATTGAAGCCCGTAAGGCGGTCGAGACCCATTTGGAGGTCGCCAGCCATCGCATCAAGGAATTGCTGGGCCACATCATCGGCGGTGCAAAAGTCTTTCTGGGCGGTGGCCAAGAGGCCAATGGGATTGAATTGGCCGACAAGGTGCAAGATTCCGCCACCAGCGCACTCGAAAGGCTGTTCCCGCAGTTCTCCGAAGCCGACCACGCTAACTGGGGCCAGGTCGTCAACCGCGCCCGCGGCGGCGATGTTGGCGCAATGGCCCAGGTGGGTTATCCCGGCGATGTCACCAAGCATCCGGTCTGCCGGCGTGTTCTCGATCTCGTGGGTGCCGGCAAAAAGGGCAAGGACATCCGCGAGCATTTCAAGTCCGCCCCCTTCGGCTGGCCGCAGGACGCCATTGATGGCGCGCTCTTCGTCATGCTCGTCGCTGGCAATCTCCGGGCGAGCGTCAATGGCCAGCCGGTTTTGGCGACTGCGCTCCCGCAAAATCAAGTGGGCGTGGCGAGCTTCTATGTGGACGTGCCGCCTTTGGACGTGAAGCAGCGTCTCGATCTTAAAGCCCTTTTTCAGAAGGGCGGTGTCACCACCGCCAATGGTCAGGAATCTGCCGCTGCTGGCCAGTTCCTTCAAAAGCTCCTCGCCCTCGCGGAATCCGCCGGCGGCGATGCGCCCCGACCGGCCGCGCCCGAGACGGCGGAAGTGCGCGCCCTCCAAATGTTCAGTGGCAACGCCCAGTTGCTCCAGATTCACTCCCAGAAAGACACTCTGGCAGCCAATCTCGCGGCGTGGAAGAAAAGTGCGGACGCCATCGCCAAACGCTGGCCCGCATGGGAACGCTTGATGGAATTTCAAGGCTACGGCGACGCCATCCCGGAAGCCGTGGCCTGTGCTCAATCTACTGCTGCGATCATCTCCGGCCGCACATTGCTGGCCGACCCCGACCCCGTGCCAGAGTTGACGCAGCGGCTGACCGCCGCACTGCGCACGACGTTGGGCACGTTGCAAGCCAGCCTCGCCGCCGCGTTTGCCACCGGCCACGAACGCCTGGCCGCTTCACAGGTTTGGGGCCGCCTGAGCAGCGACCAACGCGCCACACTCACCGCCACGCACAAACTGACCGCGCCGGCAAAGGAACCGATTGGCACCGATGACGAGATTATCGCCGCGCTCCGTTCCAGTTCGTTGCCGGACCGGCGCAACTGGCTTGATGCCGTGCCGCAGCGTTTTGCCCGCGGGCTCGACGAGGCCAGCCAATTGCTGGAGCCAAAAGCCGTGCGCGTTATTCTGCCGAGCGCCACCATCAAGAACACCGCCGAACTGGATCAGTGGCTCGCTGACGTGCGGGAGCAGGTGGAAGAAAAACTCAAGGACGGCCCCGTCATTCTTTGAGCACAACTTAATTCAACAAAAACGGCTATGCCGCCAACCAATCAACCAAACAATCGGCCCGAAAACGGTCGGGAGTTTGAACAACGGATTGAGAAGTTGCTTGAGGTGCGTTTGCCACATTGTTACCTCCCGGGGGTGCCGGTGTTCCCGGCTGATGAAGTAATGTTGGTCGATATAATGGCTAACGAACTCGACTTTGTCCTTCATCTCAAGCAAGGCGATACACACACCCTATTGATTGTAGAATGCAAAGCTTGTCCAGTTACTGGAGGAGAAAAGGATCGTGGTGGCTTTTCCAAGCCAACGCCAACCTCCCCTTGGATGGCACACTATCCAACGGGCCCGGAAGACATCAAGAAACAACTCCGCGCACAACGCAGAGCTCTAGTAACAAACTTTGAACCCATTGACGGCGTCTTACAGGTTCGCGCCGTGGTTGTGGCGGATCGCCCAGAGGGACTGGAACCGGAACCGGGATTCGTCACAACTCAGGATCTGCCATTCTTTGAGGAGATGACACTTGTCCGTGCGGACCGCTTCGAAAGATACTTGGATAAATTGTTGAAAGGTGCGACTCCTTTGCGGGTTCAGCAGTCAGAAATTCTTCGCCGGATTCGCCTCGGACAACCCGTCCCGGCGTTGGGGCATCCTGAGATTTTTAATGCCATCGAGTATTGCCGCCGCTGTCGAACGTTTATTGATTCGGAAATCTTCCGCCATCTCGACTTCAAGCATGAACGCTGGGCAATTAACGGTTCCGCCGGCATGGGTAAAAGCGTTTTGCTGGTTTACGCGACGATGGTGCTCATTACGGATAGGTTCATCCATTGCTTCAGGGACGGAACGCGCATACTTCAGGATAATGCCGATGCGGCCTCCAAACTTGGGATTGCGCTGCTTGAGAAACGGCATGTCTGGGTTGTCGCCCATACGGATAAGCAGCGGAAAATGCTTGAGCAGATGTTCGCCCGGTTCAATGAGCTTTACAGTAACATTGACCCTTATATTGAATCTCGCCGGGTCAGGCCACAGTTCCGCGTATTCAGCGAAATATCGGCCATCGATGACTGCAATGTCCTTCTGGTAGATGAGGCTCATGATCTGGAGGCTGAATGGGAATTGCGCGTGCGTCAATGGCACGAGAGCAAGCCTGGCAACTATCTCATCATTGCCTGCGATAGGCATCAGAAGTTGCGCCTGTCCCATGACAATGCCCGGATGATCACCGGGGTTAATTTTTCCCGCTCCACCACCAAGCTGAAGCGCAATTACCGCAATCCATTTCCGGCCTACGCCGGATGCCTGGGTATGCTGTTCCGTTGGTTCACTTCCAGCGGTCCGAAAATTCTACCCAAGGATACTGAACTGATGGATGCGTTTGGTTTCGCCGAAGTGATCAACGAAACCTCGGATCGCCTTCTGCTCCGGTCGCGCAACGACGCTCATCCCGCTAACAATTGGTCACATATCCTTTCCAATTTTCCCAGCGTGGCGACTGCTTATCAGCAGCTCGCCGAGTTTCCCTTGCGCAAGGAGCAGGTGCTCTGGATTCGCTTCGCGCCCGAGGAAGTCGGCTTCAACTATGAGAACCTCCAGCGTTGGAGTTATCACAGCGTTCACAGTGCCGATGCTCCCGACCTTCTGGACAAATACGTCAAGGGTCAGGAGTTTCCCGTTGTAGTCATCGAAGGTGTGCCTCGGATGTTTTCTTGGGCCGAAGTCTCGCGCGTCCACCCCAACGATCTCGCCAAGGCGCGCATTGAAATGTGGCAGGCCCGGCGATTGATCTATCTCGCGGCCAGCCGCACTAACGTTTTCCTTTATTTCATTTTGCCCGCCGATACGCCCGTCGATGTTGCAGAGGAATTTCGCCTGATGTTTACCCAATTGGGCTTCCATCTGGAGCAGCCCAGTCCCTCGGGCACACTCTGGGAGCTTCGGGTTTCCAAGCTTGGGGACACTGAAACACTCGACGACTATCTGGACGCCATCGAGGCCGAGACGGCCGTTCCAGCCCAGACAGCCTCTGTCATTGAAGCAAAAGCCGCGATGGTTGACGCCATACTGGAAATGGCTGGCACCGTATTGCAAAAACCGATTTCATCAACAGATGCTGAACCAACCAAGGCGAACCCTGAAAAGACTGAGCCGGTTTCGGTGGCAGTTGACACTCAAATCACGCTGTCGGCCAACTTGCCGCCATTGGCAGTAAAACCCACCACCGAGGCCTCTGGGTCCAAGAGCGTCTCATCAGTCTCACCAACTGCTGCCCCCGTGCCTCCCATGGTAAGGGTTTCCGATTTGAGCGCCGAAATTAGACGACCTGTGAAAGTGATCATCAGCATTCTGGAAAAAAACGGCTTTAAGAAACTTGCCAGTGACTCGCTTGTTAATCGTGAAATTGCGTTACGTATCTGGCGGAGAACAAATGCTGCCTCCACAGGTAGTCTAACCACGCCTCAATCAACGTCAGCAGTTTTCAACTCTTTGGCCGACCAGCTTGACGACAAATTGCAAAAAGCTGTTGCTGCTTCGGATGCTTCCAAACACAATCCATCACAATCATGAACCCTCTTCCCGCCCCTCTCCGCCGCCAGTTGGAACGTGCCGCGCTCGAAGCGCGCAACGTCGCCGAGGTCGGGGCGCGCAAGGCGCTCGAAGCGTTGGCGGTGCATGAGCCTGATCCTTACCGGCACATGGACGAGGCGCAGCGCACGCATCGCCGCAAGCTCCGCGCGCAGGCCAAGCAGCTTGGCGATGGTGAGAGCCAGACCAAGCGCGGCGCTTACGAGATCAAGCACCTCGTCGAGAAGCTTGCCTACGACCAGTGGCATCGGCTGCTGTTCGCCCGGTTTCTGTTGGAGAACAATCTTCTCATTTCGCCGGAACATGGCGTAGCCGTGTCGCTGGATGATTGCGAGGAACTCGCGCCGTCGCTGGGCTTGAAGGATGCTTGGGCGGTCGCCGCCCGCTTTGCCTCCGTCGAGTTGCCGGAGATTTTCCGCGCCGACGATCCGGCGGGCGGGGTCGAACTGCCCGTGGAAGATCGCAAGGGTCTTATCCAGCTCGTTACCGGTCTACCGGTGGAAGTGTTCACCGCCAGCGACAGTCTCGGCTGGTGCTATCAATTCTGGCAAGCGGAGCGGAAGGATCAGGTCAATGCCGCCGGCAACAAGATCGGCGCGGATGAACTGCCGTCCGTTACGCAACTATTCACAGAGGATTACATGGTGGACTTCCTCTTGGACAACACGCTCGGCGCGTGGCACGCGGGACGAAGGCTAAAGGCTGAAGGCTCAAGGCTAAAGTTTGCGACCGAAGAAGAAGTGCGGCAATTCTGCGCGCTGCCCGGCTGTCCGTGGAAATACCTCCGCTTCGTCAAAGTCCCCTCCACCGGCGAAGCCGCTGACTCCACTTTAGCCCCTAGCCTTCAGCCTTCAGCCTTTGCCTGGCTTCCCGCCGCCGGCACATTCGAAGGCTGGCCGAAAACATCGGTGGCTCTCAGAGCCCTCGACCCGTGCATGGGCAGCGGGCATTTCGTGGTGGCGATGTTCGAGCGGCTGGTGGCCTTGCTCCTGGCCGAGGAAAAATTGGACGAAGCGGCGGCAGTGGCGGCGGTCATCCGCGACAACCTGTTCGGCTTGGAGATTGACCCGCGCTGCACGCAGATTGGCGCGTTCAACCTGGCGCTGGCCGCGTGGCGGCGCGTGGGCCACTGCAAGCTGCCGGCGATGAACCTGGCCTGCTCCGGCCTCGCGCCGAACACCCGCGAAGCCGACTGGCTGGCGATTGCCGGCGACAACCAGAAGCTCCAGCGCGGCATGGAGCGGCTTTACCGGCTGTTCCAAAAGGCGGCGGTGCTGGGCAGCCTCATCAACCCGCGCGCCGGCGAGGGCGATTTGCTGGTGGCCGCGTTCCATGAACTCCAGCCGCTGCTGGAAAAGGCGCTGGCGCAGGAGACCAAGGACGACACCGCGCATGAAATGGCCGTGACCGCGCGCGGCGTGGCCAAGGCAGCGGAAATTCTCGCCGGCCAGTTCACGCTCGTCGCCACCAACGTGCCTTACCTTGGACGCGGCAAACAGGATGAGGTGCTTCAAGAATACTGCGAGCGTGTCCACCCGGAGGCCAAAGCGGATCTCGCTACCTGCTTCGTAGAACGCTGCCTGACTTTTTGTGCGCCGGGATCGAGCACGGCACTTGTAACACCGCAGAATTGGCTGTTCCTTGGAACTTACAAAGCGCTCCGCAAAAGCTTGCTGGAAACTATGGAGTTCAATGGAGTGGCTCGACTTGGACCACGCGGTTTTCAAACACCAATGTTCGATTTTAACATCGTCTTGGTTTCATTAACTCGGTCTCGGCCTTTGAGCGAACACCAGTTCAGCGGGATTGATGTTGGCGATGACAACACTCCCGAAGACAAAGCTCAAAACCTCGTTCTCAAGCCCATCCTTCCTGGCAGTCAGAAGGACCAGATGCGAAACCCGGACGGCAGGCTGATTCTTGGTGTTGCCGATCTTGGAAATCCGCTTGGGGACTATGCAAGCAGCATAGAAGGACTCACTACCGGCGACATGGAGCGGTTTCTCGGAAACTTCTGGGAACGTCCGTTGATTTCAAAAGATTGGGAAGTGTTTGTTCAAAGCGTCGATGACACATGCCACTACGGTGGGCGGAGCGACGTTGTTCTGTGGGAGAAAGACACTGGGGCGCTTCGCGCCAGCCCGTCGGCTCATAATTTTCCTTCGCAGTTCATGAACGGCAGGGAGATTCTGGGAAAGCGAGGGATTCGAGTGACCCAAATGCGTGGCTTTGCTTGCACACTCTACATGGGGGAGGTGTTTGGAAAAAATGCCGCGACTGTCGTTCCTCACAATCTTCAACATCTGCCGGCAATTTGGTGCTTCGTCTGCTCGGCTGAGTTCAGAGACAAAGTTCGGAAGATTGACCAAGCGCTCAAGGTGACCAATGCGACTTTCACAAAAGTCCCCTTCGACCTTGCGCACTGGCAGAAGGTGGCGGCGGAGAAATATCCGCACGGATTGCCGAAGCCGTTTTCCAGCGACCCGACGCAATGGCTGTTCAACGGCCACCCTGCCGGTGCCGACCAGCCGTTGCACGTGGCCGTGACGCGGTTGCTCGGCTACCAGTGGCCGCGCCAGACCGGTTCAAGTTTCCCCGATTGCCCGGCGCTCGGCCCGGATGGTCTGGAAACGCTGGCGGATGACGATGGCATCGTGCCCATCAGTCCCGCCAAAGGCGAAGGCCCGGCCGCCGAACGCCTGCGCGAACTCCTCGCCCGGGCCTACGGCAAGGATTGGAACGCCACCCGGCAGGAAGCCTTGCTCGCCCAGGTGGATTACGCCGGCGCGTCGTTGGAGGACTGGCTGCGCAACGGATTCTTCGAACAGCATTGCGCGCTCTTCCATCATCGCCCCTTCATCTGGCACGTCTGGGACGGTCTCAAGAACGGATTCAGCGCGCTGGTGAATTATCACAAGCTCACCCACGCCAATCTGGAAAAGCTCACCTTCGCCTACCTCGGCGATTGGATTCGCCGCCAGCAAGCCGCCGTCGCCGCGGAGGAAGCCGGCAGCGACGCCAAGCTGCAAGCCGCGAAGCAATTGCAGGCCACGCTCAAGCTCATCCTCGAAGGCGAGCCGCCCTACGACATCTTCGTCCGCTGGAAGGGACTGGCGTCCCAGGCCATAGGATGGAATCCCGATCTCAACGACGGCGTGCGGATGAACATCCGTCCCTTTGCCACGGCGGACATCCTGCGCAAGCGCGTGAAAATCAAGTGGGACAAGGATCGCGGCAAAGAGCCCCAGCGCGACAAGACAGAGTATCCGTGGTTCTGGGGCTGGGATGAAGAGAAGCAGGATTTCGCCGGCGGCCGCGAATTCACCGGCGACCGGTGGAACGACTGCCATTACACGGGGGAGTTTAAGAAAAAAGGAAGGAAATGACCAATCATGAGAAATAACTTAATTCACCGTTGATATGGATCATCAACGAGCACTTAATCAACTCCGAAGCCGGGAGGTTCTTACCGTTGCGCTCAATTATGCTATTTTTGACCGCACAAATGGTGACTTCTTTTTCGACCCGCTTGAAATTGAAAATGCCAGGGCAAACTCCGAAACATTGATTAACGAGTTGATAGAGGAATTGAGCACTCCAACGACATTTGAACCCAGGCCCGCGTTCGCGTTCTTCCCGCCGAAAAATCACCTTTGCGATAGGCGACTGATTTACATTCCTATCAAGGATCTTACAGTGCGCTATTCAATGACCATGGTCTTTTCAGAACAGATCGAGTCGGAAATCCATCCGCAGTGTTTTGCCTATCGAAGAGCCACTGGCAACTATGTGCAAAATCGGTTTACCGAGGAATTTTCAACGGGTGGGTGGGCCCGTTTTTGCCAGTGGCAAGCAGAACGCAGCGCCGCAAATTCCGTCCTTTTGCGCACAGACATATCATCGTTTTATGATTCAATCTCCCACGATTATCTCATTGATGCGGTTTGCCGACATCTGATGCTTCCCAGAGAATGCCATTTGGTATCCCTGTTGGAGCGGCTTTTGCGAGTTCCGGTTATTTACTATTCACCAAGCACAGGTCAGATAGAAGGTCCAACAACAACGCGTCAAGGTTTGCCAATCGGAGATGGAGTTGAAGGCTACCTGACAAATCTTTACCTGAAAGACGTAGATGACGCGATGGTTCGAGCCAACGCCCAGTATGGGCGCTATGTAGATGACATCCGCCTCTTCGGAAGCTCCCGGCAGGAAGTTCACCAGCACCTTCGTATTTTGCAGGAACAATTATTAAGAAAGGGACTGAACCTGAATGCCTCGAAAACGGAAATCGCGGAGGATGAGCCAGCGAGAGATGAATTGATCTCACGACTTTATTCCGGTTCGAGCAACGACGATGAAGAAAGTGAGCAAGCTGGATCTGCAATTCAGCAGGAGGTTGATTTGCCGTTTGAACAATTCGCCAGGACATTCACCGAGGATCAAAACTTTGAGCGCGGCGGCGATGCCAAGGATTTTTGTAAGTTCCTGGCCGCCCACACAGCCAATGGGCAACCCATAATTGCTCTCGCTAGTCGTCAGCTTTGGCATATAGAGAGACTTCGCGAGATTGTGTCTGACTGGCGAGGCCCGACAAAACACGCCACTTGGCTTCTGGCTCAAACCGCAGCATATCGAGGGGTGCCAACTCCGACTCAAGCGCGTGCTCGCGAGGTAATCACTGAATTACTTGGCAATGATCAAATCAGCCCGTATAGCCGCTACCGCCTGTTGCATCATTTGATTAAACCCCGGCAAAACCAGGCTGGTGAGACATTTCGATTTATCAACCAACTTTCTGTATCTGAAAGGCGAGAAATCGAGTCTTTGCTTCCCAGATTTCTGGCTGCACCGGCCTTTGAGCTCAATCTGATAGCACTTTATCATCTTAGAATCCTGGGACACTCTCAGACTGAACTACGTGAGCTGGTGTCCGCTCATTGCCAGCACGGTTGTGAACCCGTTCGAAATGCGCTCGAAGCAGATACGAGAATTGCAGAACTACAAATACGGCCTGACGCATTCGCCGATGAACCCGATGCCACACCAGAACCAACAAGCTGATGCAGAGCTGATTGATGAACGCAGCTCAACCAAGTGGAGCATGAATTTTGAATTGCACCGATGGGGCTTGAGCATTCTGCCGACACGGTCGGTAGAATATTCGGCGGTGCAGATTTTCTCGACGCTGTCGGGAAAATTTGCCGGCAGCCGAATTGTTGCGACACTGTCGCGACAATTCATGACCAGGTGGAACACGAACCGTCACGAGCAAAACATTGTGCTGACGCGTCGGCACAATCTTGAAAACAAACTGACATGAAACTGAAGAAAGCATCCGCGAGCGCAGTCGCACCGGCCACGCCGACCCCAGCGGCATTGGTGACGGATTTGCGCGAATTGATCTTATCGGCCCGGCAAACGGTGGCGCGGGGAGTCAACGCCGCGCTGGTGGTGTTGCATTGGCAGATCGGCCGGCGAATCCATCAGGACATTCTAAACTCGAAGCGGGCTGAGTATGGCGAGGAGATTGTGCCGACACTGTCGGCACAATTGACGCCAGAGTTCGGTGATGGGTTTTCCAAGCGAAATCTCTTTCGCATGGTGCAGTTTGCCGAAGCATTTCCTGAGCAGCAAATTGTTGCGACACTGTCGAAAGAATTGGGCTGGTCGCATTTTGTGGAATTGCTGCCGCTCAAGAAACACCTGCAACGGGATTTCTACGCGGAGATGTGCCGGGTGGAACGCTGGAGTGTGCGGCTGCTGCGGCAAAAGATCGGCGGAATGCTTTACGAGCGCACCGCGCTATCGAAGAAACCTGAAAAATTGGCCGCGCTGGAACTCCAGAAACTGCGCGAGGAAGACAAGCTTACGCCAGACCTTGTGTTCCGCGATCCGTATCTGCTGGATTTCCTCGGCTTGAAGGGCGCGTATTCGGAAAAGGATTTGGAGACAGCCATCCTGCGGGACTTGGAATCGTTCCTCGTCGAACTGGGCGGCGACTTCGCCTTTCTGGCGCGACAGAAGCGCATCACCGTGGATGGCGAAGATTTCTACCTAGACCTGCTGTTCTACCATCGGCGGCTGCGCCGGCTGGTGGTGATTGATTTGAAGCTCGGCAAGTTCGCGCCCGCCGACGTGGGCCAGATGGAATTTTACCTGCGCTGGCTGAAGAAACACGAAATGCGACCGGGCGAAGACGAGCCGCTGGGATTGATCCTGTGCGCCGAGAAATCGGACGAGCGCATTGAATTATTTGAGCTGGCCAAGCGTGGCATCCGCGTGGGCGAATATCTGACCGAACTGCCGCCGAAGAAACTGTTGGAGCAGAAACTCCACGACGCCGTGCGCCTGGCGCAAGCGCGGCTGCAATTAGGCAAAGACAAAACCGATTTGAAAGCGGACCATAAAAAATGAAACTATCACACCTACATGTCCTTAACTATCGTGGTCTGCGAGAGGTTTCGCTTCCGTTGTCACCGTTTGTTTGCGTTACGGGAGAAAATAACGGGGGCAAGTCGAGCGTGTTGCAAAGCTTGTCACTCTTTCTTTCAGGCTCGGCTCTGAAAACGACGGATTATTTTGACACGGCACAACCAATAACTATCGTAGTCACACTCTCGGAGGTGACTACCGCAGACCTAAAACTTCTCGCCGAAGAACACCGAGAACGAATTGCGGCCTTGGTCGTGGACAAAAAACTGACACTGGTTCGCATGTATGGAACTGACGGAAAAAGCCAACTAGGTTACTACGGACTCGTTCCGAAAGAACCGCGCTTTTCACCTGAGAAAGTAGCAGCACTTGTTGCTGGGAAAAAGGGTGGCCAGTTAAAGGAGGCCGTTCTCGCCGTGTTCCCAGAATTAGCTGACCAGGTAAGCGCATCAACAACTCAAGGCGCAGTTAAGGATTCCATCCTCAAATTAGGAGATGCACTGCCTGCGGAAGCCAAGGCGACCCAATTTATTCCTTTACCGACCGGCCTCGACAAAAGTGTCATGCCAATGCTTCCAGAACGCATCTACATACCAGCGGTCAAGGATTTGTCTGACGACACGAAAACTGCTGAGACGAGTTCATTCGGGAAAATCTTGGCCATCGTGATGAAAGCCATCGAGCCACTCCTGGCCGAAGAAAAGGATTTGTTCGACAAGCTGAGCAAAAAGCTAACCCGCGTGCTAGGCGCTGATGGTAAATTGGAAGATGGTCGTTTGCCGGAAATCAGGACGATAGAACAAACAATTCAGCGATATGTTCGTGAGAGTTTCGCGAGTGTGAGTTTGGAAATTGAAATTCCACCACCCGAACTGAAGAGCGTTCTTGCCACTGCCCGGATTCTTGCCGATGACGGCGTAAGGGGTCCGTTAGAACTCAAGGGAGACGGATTACGGCGCGCAGTCGTGTTTTCGATCCTGCGCGCCTATGTCGAACTTAACCGTGCCGCCTCCAAGGAAGGAGAAGCGGAGGCAGGGCAAGCAGAACGTGGCTACCTGCTCCTGTTTGAAGAACCTGAACTTTTTCTACATCCTGATGCACAAAAGATCCTTTTCGATGCTCTCGGCGTGTTTTCCAAAAAGAACCATGTGGTTGTCACCACGCACTCGCCTCTCTTTCTCGGCCCTCAAGCAACGGCCACCTTCATCCGGCTGGCAAAAGCGTCGGAAGCTGGAGTCGTCAAACCCTTCACCAAATCTTGCCATGTTGATCTGACGGGTATTAAGCCTCGCGATGAGTTCCAAATCATCTGTTTTGAGAACAACAGCGCCGCGTTCTTTTCAAAACGAATCGTTTTGGTCGAAGGCGATAGTGACTTCATTGCATTTCCGCATATAGCGGAAGCCTTGAACGCGGATTGGAATTGTCGCTTTCGTTCCGTCGCGTTCGTCAGGGTCGGAGGAAAAGGAAGCATCGCTAGGTATCGCAGTTTTTTTGCGAAGTTCGATGTTCCTGTATTTGTCATTACCGACCTCGATTGCCTTGAGGATGATTTCGACAAACTTGACCCAAGCGACATTGCGAAGACGCTCCGCACGGAACTTATTCAGAAGGTCGATGCAGCCAACGCTGCGGCAGGTGTCCCGGCGGTTGCCAAAACCGATGACATAAAGAAGGCACAAGCAAAAACAGAAATCCGTCACCTTTGGGAGGATGTGCGCTCCGCCAAAATGGCATACGATAACGACAAAGGGAAAATGCCGGAGCTCGATGCAGCCGTAGATTCTTTCTTTGCTTGGGAAAAGAAGAACATTCGGCGAGATTGCATCCAGAAGGCCGAACAAGCTGATGTTAAGGCGAAGAAGCTGGCCTTGATTTGGGAGTTGCGAAAAAAGGGCGTGTTCGTTTTGGAGCGCGGAGCGCTAGATGACTATTACCCGGCGGGAGTGACCGGCCCAGACAAGCCTTCAAGGGCGCAGGCTTTCCGCGCGGCGTTTGATACTCGTGACAAAATTCTTCCATTGAGCCCTCAGCAGACGTGTCCGGTCACAGGGGCGGTCAGCACGGAATTTGAATTTGTTTGCTCAACAATCTTCGGTTGAACCTATGTCTAACCTGCATCCCAACTCGTCCAAAAATTGCGGAACTAGAAAACGACATGAGTGAAACCCTTGGACAACGTGTGGTGGCCGCCCTGCGGGCGGTCGCGCAAGCCTATGCCGCCGGCGATCAGGTCGCCCCGTGCGCGGTGCTGTGGCCCGACCCCGACAGGCAGTGGGAACGTGTAATGCCGCAGATACAGAAGTTGATTCCTGAGTTGTTCGTGCTCGGCAACTACGCTCCAGAACAACGCACCGGACCAGCGATATGGTTGCGCTGCCTGGAGGCTCGAACCGTCGCGGGTGCGCCCTCCGCCGGAACCGCTCCAATCTTTTATCTGCCGGGCATCAGCCGCGAGCAGTTGCGCGCCGTGGAGGATTGTCCGCCGGAACTCGCGGCGCTGATTGAGTTGCAATTTCGAGGTGCCCTGTGGCTGCACGTGAACGGCAAGGAATGGACGCCCTACGCTTTCTTGGTCTCCAAACACGGCGGCCTCGGCTTGGATGTGGCCCGCGATCAAGCAACGCTCGATGCGTTGGTCGGCGCCTTGCCCACGCTTTTGGATGAAGCGCTGACGCACTTGCAAGGTCGGCTGCTGGATGCGGATTTCTTTAACCAGTTGGTTGCTCCGGATGCCAGTGGCCTGCTGCTGCGCTGGTTGAGCGAGCCTGCTGCGTTTCAAAAGCGGTGTTCCGCCTCGGAATGGAAAGCCTTTTGCCAACAGTGCAAGACGGATTTCCGGTTTGACCCGCAGAAGGATGGTCCGCTTCAAGCCGCACACTTGCTCACCGAGCGTGGCAATCATTGGAACGAAGCCTGGCAACGTTTTGCCGAGTCGCCGGCCAATTATCCGGGTATACCGGAATGGATAAAGAAGGCCGCACCAAAGAATCCCGACTTGTCCGATACCGCCGAGGTCTGGCCACACTTGAATGAACGGGACGAACGGCAACTACAATCGGCACTCCAAGGATTGGCGGATCGCCCGCCGGACAAGGTCAATTCGCGCCTCGCTGAACTGGAAACGCAACATGGTGTGCGTCGGGATTATCCGTGGCAAAAACTCGGGCTCAGTCCATTGGCCACCGCGCTGGAGCCGCTGGCCGCGCTCGCCAAATTATGTCAGTTCTCGTCCGGAGCACCGACACCAGTGGAGTTTGCCGAGTTCTACGCTCGTGAAGGTTGGCGTGCAGATGCCGCCGCTCTCGCCACGATGGCCGCCTGCGGCACTCAAGAGCAGCACGCCGCCGTTCTGGCCGTGGTTCGTGCCGTTTATCTGCCTTGGCTCGAATCCACTTCGCGTCACTTGCAGCATCTCTTGCGGAGCGGCGGAGCCTCTGTCACGCGCCGAGCCAGTGTCATCGAACCCGCAGCCGGGCGCGTGGTGTTGTTCGCGGACGGACTGCGACTGGATGTGGCGCAGCAATTGGCGCAGCAGTTGACCACTGCCGGTTTCGCCACTATATCAGACTGGGACTGGTCGGCCATCCCCACAGTCACCGCCACCGCCAAGCCCGCTGCCTCGCCGCTGGCTGGCAACGTAAAGGGCGGCGAGGCCAGTGACGAGTTCGCGCCCAACCTAGAATCTTCCGGCCAACGCCTGACGCAAGATCGTTTCGTGGCGGCTTTGAAGGATCGTGGCTGGCAATGTCTGGGGGCCGATGAAACGGGCGACTCCGCCGGCTCGGCCTGGACTGAATGTGGCGCGCTCGACAAACGCGGCCACAACGAAGGCTGGAAACTGGCGCGAGCGGTGGCCACTGAATTGCGTGACCTCACCAGCCGAATCGCGTCTTTGCTTCAGGCCGGCTGGTCCGAGGTCATGGTGGTCACTGACCACGGTTGGTTGCTCATGCCAGGCGGTTTGCCCAAGGTGGAACTCAAATCGTTCCTCGCCGAACATCGCTGGGGACGATGCGCAGCCCTCAAGGCTGCCGCTCAAACCACGGCCCCGACGTTCTCCTGGCATTGGAACCCGGATGTCACCATCGCCACGCCGCCGGGCGTGGGTTGTTTTCGTGCGTCCATGGAATACTCGCACGGCGGCGTGTCGTTGCAGGAAATGGTGATCCCGCGTTTGCGCGTTACGGCTGGTCGGCCGCGCAGCACTTCGGCCCGCTTGGTTGAAGCGAAGTGGACGGGCGCGAAATGTCGTGTGACCGTCGGCGGGGATTGTGCGGGCGCTCGTGTGGATGTCCGGCTTCACCGTTCTGATCCCGCCACCTCGCTATTGACGGATCACCAGGCACGCGAGACCACGTCCGAGGGTAAGGTCACCGTCTTCCTCGAAAATGATGCTGAAATTGGACACGAAGCCGAAATTGTTTTGCTGGACGCATCCGGGCAGGTGATTGATTCGTTGCCCACCAAACTTGGAGAATAAAATTATGATTCAACTCGACCCCATTGATACCATCGCGACAAAGGCTTTTGAAGGCTACGTGGTCCGCAAGGATCTCGTGCGCAAATTCAAGGGCCAGTATCCCGTGCCGACCTACGTGGCAGAGTTCCTCCTGGGCCGCTACTGTGCCTCCGTGGACGAGGAGGAGATCGCGGAGGGCTTGAAGATTGTCGAGCGGCAATTGGGCGAAAAGACGGTCCGCGCCGGTGAGCACGAACTCTTCAAGGCGCGCGCCAAGGAGAAAGGCCACGTCAAGCTGATCGACATCATCACTGCCCGCCTCGATGCCGCCACCGATTCTTTTCTCGCCACCTTGCCGAGCCTGCAATTGAAAGATGTGCGCATCGCCCCGCAGCTTGTCCATGCCAATGAGCGCATGTTGACCGGCGGATTCTACGCTGAATTGGAAATCGCCTACGATCCCACCATCGCCCAGGAAAAGAATGGGCGACCCTTCGGCATCGAGTCGCTGCGGGAAATCCAATTATCCAAACGCGAAGTCCTGCCTGCGCTCTACAGCGGACGGGAAGCATTCGCTGCCGAAGAGTGGAAGGATTTTCTCATCCGCAGTGTCGGCCTCGAACCTGAGAAACTTACCCCGCGTGCGCGCGACATGGCGCTGTTGCGCATGGTTCCATTCGTCGAGCGCAATTACAACATGGTGGAACTCGGCCCGCGCGGCACCGGCAAAAGCCATCTGTTCCAGCAGATTTCGCCCTATGCCCACTTGATCTCCGGCGGCAAGGCCACCGTCGCGCGCATGTTCGTCAACAATGCCAGCGGCCAGCGCGGCTTGGTCTGCCAATACGACGTGGTTTGCTTTGATGAAATTTCTGGCGTCTCCTTCGACCAGAAGGATGGCGTCAACATCATGAAGGGCTACATGGAGTCCGGCGAGTTCAGCCGGGGCAAGGAGAGCATCCGCGCCGATGGCGGCATCATGCTCGTCGGCAACTTCGACGTGGACGTGCAGCACCAGCAGCGTATCGGTCACCTCTTTGGACCGCTGCCGCCCGAGATGCGCGATGACACCGCGTTCATGGACCGCATCCACGCCTATCTGCCAGGCTGGGATTTGCCCAAGGTCAGCCGCGAACTTCTTACCGATCATTTTGGCCTCGTCAGCGACTTCCTCTCGGAATGCTGGAATCAGCTCCGTCGGCAAAGCCGTCAGAATGTGTTTCAGGGGCGCATCCACTTGGGCGGCGCTTTGAGCGGGCGCGATACGACCGGCGTGCAGAAAACCGTCAGCGGTCTCATCAAGTTGATGTCGCCTAATCCAGAAATTCCGGTTTCTGACGATGTGCTCGAATGGGCCTTGCGGGTTGCGTTGGAATGCCGCCGGCGGGTCAAGGAACAGCAAAAGCGCATCGGCTCCGCCGAGTTTCGCAACACCCAATTCAGCTATTCAATCGGTGATGATGGCGTGGAAAAGTTTGTTTCCACTCCCGAACTTTTCAGCGAGGACAGCATCGGCAGTGATCCGCTGCCGCCCGGACAGGTGTGGGTGATTTCCCCCGGCGGCGGTGATGAAAATCCAGGATTGTATCGCGTGGACATCACGGAAGGGCCAGGTGGCGGGGTGAAGATATTGAACCAGCCCGCGCCGCCGGCGTTCAAGGAGAGCGTCCGTTGCGCGGAACAGAACTTGTATGTTCGCGCAAAGGAACTCGTCGGCGACCGCGATCCCCGCGAGCACGAGTTTTCCGTGCAGTTACGCGCCTTCGACAGTTCCAAGAGCGGCTCCGGCGTTGGTGTTGGGGTGTTGCTCGCGCTCTGCTCCTCACTGCTGCAAAAGAACCTGAAGGGCGGGCTCGCCGTCACCGGCGGACTGAATCTGGGCGGCTCAATTGAAACCGTTTTCAACCCGGTATCTGTAGTGGAGATTGCCATCGAGAAGGGTGCCGCCAGCATCCTCATGCCTATCAGCAGCCGCCGCCAACTGAACGACTTGCCGGATGATCTCGCCGCCAAGATCACCATCCACTACTACCTCGATGCCCGCGACGCCTTGCTCAAGTCACTTTCGATTTAAAATAGTGATTGCCCACTATGAAGCCGCGAGTCCATATAAATTCACGACACAAGATGCCTGGAGCCTCACTGCTCACCGACCATGCTTGGCGTGAGATTGCTCGCACCCTTGGCATCACGAAGCGCGAGTTGCAGATTGTCCAGAGCGTCTTTGACAATCAACACGAGACGGACATTGCCAAACGATTCAAGCTTTCGCCCCATACCATTCACATGCATTTAAACCGGCTTTTCAAGAAACTCACCGTCACGAGTCGAACCGAGCTGGTTCTGCGGATTGTGGAGCAGTTGGTCACGCTCACCCTTTCAGAAACCGCCGTGCTTCCCCCCATTTGCCCCCGCCACCACAGCGGCGGATGCTGCCTGCACAAACCGCCAATCCCGCCCGCCAAGCAGTAGCGCCTCGCTGTTCTGCTCGTTTACATCCCCCCGTCCTCGAACGATTGGCCCGTCCTGCAAGAACTTTCAGCGTTTCAGCATTCAGAATTTCAGCTTTCCTCTCCAATTCAAGGTGTAGGCTGAACAGCCGTCTATTCAAAGCCCCACAATCTGTCACAATCTAAACAACTCGGATATTCGCGTGTGGCAGGAGGATTACTATGAATGCACTGCGTTGTTTCTATATCATGTGGGAACGAATTACGTCATCCAAGCCACGACCAACCTAAGCCTGACCAATGGGTGGATTGCAACAACAAATGTAACCTTGACCAATTCATTCCGTTTCATCGGCACACCAAGCCCGACGAACAAGGCGATGTTCTTCCGAGCGAAGAGGCCATGAGCTTCGTATTTTTGGGAAGGCTTGACCGGCAATTCAGCGCGTCGAACTGTTCACTCAACGATGCGTCATCTCCATCTGTTGTCATGCCACGGGAGATACGCGTCCCGCTCCGAGTCCGTCTTCCATTGTTTCAAAATTCTGTGATCAAAACAATAGATCCCATCAAATGCCTGACGACACAGTTTGTCATTCGTATGCTGCCGGTGCCGGAGCATCTCGCTTGAATCTGTGACGCTTGATCCGCCCCATATTGAGAGGCGCCGCCGCGCCCATGACCGGACGCAACGTGAGGCAGGAAAAGCTGCGCGTGACGTGCGGAAGCAACTCTGGTGTAATATCCCGACGGGAAATCCAACGACCTCAATTCATGGCAGCGTGACGGCAGCACTCACAGCAGACAGCTTGGTCAAGCAGTTTGACACGGTGACGGCCGTGAACGGCGTCAGCCTGACTGTGCGCGCCGGGGAGATTGTCGGCCTGCTTGGCCCAAACGGTGCTGGCAAGACCACCGCGCTTCGAATGCTGGCGGGCATTCTCACCCCGACGACGGGCCGCGTTTCGATCAACGGGATGGATCTGCACGCAAACCCGCTTGCGGCCAAGCCGCACATCGGCTTCCTCTCCGGCGACACCCAGCTTTACCAGCGGCTTTCAACCCGCGAAGTGCTGCGCTACTTCGGCCGGCTTTACGGCCTGGCGGCCGGCCGGTTAACCGACCGGATCGAACAGTTGGTGAGCGAATTGGAAATGGAACCCTTCGCCGACCGTCCCTGCCGCACGTTGTCCACCGGGCAGAAGCAACGCGCCAACATCGCCCGCGCCTTCCTCCACCAGCCCGACGTGTTGATGCTGGACGAACCGACAGCCGCGCTGGACGTGATCAGCGGGCAGTTTATCATTGAGACCATTCTCCGCGAACGGGCCGCCGGCCGGGCGGTTTTGTTCTCCACCCACATCATGAGCGAGGCGGAATATCTCTGCGACCGGATCTACCTGTTGCACGAGGGCCGCATCACCGACGAGGGTCCGCTCGCGGAAATTCTCGCCCGGTCCGGTTGCGTCAGTCTCAAAGATGCCTTTCTGCGACACGCCCGCGCACAGAAGGAGTTGGCCGGTTCGCGCCCGAAATGATCGTATGCGCCTGCCCATCATCTGGATCATTTTTTGCAAGGAGATAACGGAAGCCTTGCGGGATCGAGTCACGCTGCTGGTGCTGGTCGGGCTGCCGCTGCTGATCTACCCGCTGGCGGTAATATGGCTTCCGGGGGTCACCAAGCCGCGGGCTGCCGTGGAAGATCGCCAAGAGAACACCGTTGCGGTTTGGGGGATGTGGGCCATCCCCTTGATCGACTGGCTGGCTACTGACAGCAACCATTTGACCTTGGAACAGTGGCAGCACATTCCCGCCACCTTGCGGCGGGAACTGGAGACGTGTCGCTTGCGCCCGCCCGCGTCCACCAATTCGCCGGCCGCCCGGCCCGAACTGCGCCTCGGCTTGACTTCGGACCACTCCCGGCCGCAAGCGGCGACCGAGGACGCGGTGCTTCGCGCGGCACGCGACGTCGTCTCCAGCAAAAAGGCCGACTTGGTGCTGATTATCTGGCCCGGCTTCGATGACGCGCTGCAACGACAAGACGTGGGACACGTCTCGATTTACTATGATTCTACAATCCCGAGATCGGCCCACGCGTGGTTCCGCGTGTCCGACCAATTGAAACGGTTCCGGCAACATCTCTTGCAGGAACGCCAGCGGGAACGACTGTTGCCGGAAGGCTTCTCGAGAGCATTGGACGTCCAGGAGGACGACGTCGCCTCGGTTCAGCAACAGTTCGAAGCTGCCCTCGGCCAACTTCTGCCGCTCATGCTCATGCTGCTGGCGGTAGTCGGCGCCATGGTGGCGGCGCCGGATATGACGGCCGGTGAAAAGGACCGGGCCACGATCCAAACGCTCCTTTGCGCCCCGGTGCGTTCGTTCGAGATCGTGGCGGGAAAATTTCTGGCCATTTCGAGCGTCAGCCTGGTTTCCGCGGGGGTGAATCTCCTGGGCATGGGGTTCACCATTTCGCGCATCGCCGTCGCGGCGCATGTGGACCTGATTCATTTTAAAACTCTCGCCCTGGTCTGCGGCTTGTTGCTGCCGGCGACGTGGACCATTGCCGCGCTGTTTCTGGCTGTAGCCGCGCTGGCCCGGGATGCGAAGGATGCCGGCAATTTTTTGGCTGCCACCGCCCTCGTAGTGATGTTGCCGGTGGGGGCCACCCTGTTGCCCGGCGTGGAATTCGACGCCTGGACCTGTTGCGTGCCGCTGCTCAACCTCGCGCTGCTCATCCGCACCGTGATGGCCGGGACCGCCGCGAGCCACCTGGTTTTCCTCGCGCTGCTGACCTCGATTGCTTACGCCGCACTGGCGCTGGCACTGGCGGCGCGCGTGTTTGGCCGCGAACAAGTCCTGCTGGGTGGATCATTGTCCTGGCGCCGGCTCCTGCGGGGTGATCGGCAGCGCCCGGCGGTCCCGACACCGGGTTTGGTGCTGACTTTGTTTCCGCTGGCCCTGGTGGCACTGTTCTACGTCAGCCTCGCGCTGGCGCATCAGTGGCTGCAGACCACCCTGCTTGTGACCGAATACGGAGTGTTGCTGCTGCCGGTGGTGGTTCTGGCGGTGGCGCAAAAATATCCGCTGGCGCAAACATTCTCTCTGCGCTGGCCGCACTGGCGCAGCCTGGTGGGTGCCATCTTGATCGGACTGACCGCCGCCGTTGCAATTGCTGGACTTATATCTCGATTGGCACCGCTACCAGACTCCATGTTGCACGAAATGCAGGAGTTACTGCAACTCGACGAAAAGCACGCGCCGCTATGGCGGCTGTGGCTGGTGCTGGCATTGACGCCCGCGCTCTGCGAGGAAACTTTCTTCCGCGGCCTGATGTTGTCGGGCTTGCGCCGTTGGGGGCCGTGGGCGGCCATCGTCACCACGGCGCTGCTTTTCGGATTGCTCCACGGTTCAATCTATCGGCTGCTGCCAACATTCATCCTGGGCCTGGTGCTGGGCTACGCGGTGTGGCGCAGCGGCTCCCTGTATTGCAGCGTCGTGATTCATGTGTTGAACAACGGCCTCATCGCCACGCTGGTCTGGAACAACGGCGGTAAGGATCTGGAAAATCAATCAGTTCCGTGGAGTCTGACTCTGGGCGCACTCGTAATCATGGGGTTCGGGCTGGCGCTGCTGACCAGCCCGAAACCACGACCGGAAGCGCGATCTTTAGACACGTAAAACCAAGTTCGGCTGGATGTGAGTGGCCAAGTTGTCCGGCAGATTTACTTCGCTCCGATTTCGCCGTTCTTCTTCATTTGATTGATAGAGTTTTCGCGGGCGTCTCATTGGCCCTTCAGAAGAAGCGTTGTCGTGCTGGAACCTGGCGCGTTCTGAGCGTTTTCAATTCCGTCCAACTCGTGATGAATTCCGGTGAAATTTCCCGACCCGGTTTGCCAACGGATTGACGGTGTCGAGCCGGTTCCAAAAAGGGGGAACCACTTGGCCCCCGTTTCTGATACCGCCATCAACCGTTGGAGACAAGCAGGTGATTTGATCCTGCCCGTGAACAGAATGGTGGGATGGTGGAGGCTACGGGCGGAAAGAATTTTCACGCCGGAAAGCCGCGCCGCGCTCCGACCTAACGCGCCGGCAACCAACCGCGCCACAAATCAAATGTGACGCCACGCGCCACGCCGACACGATAAAAAGGGGATGCAATGCACCAGCCCGGCAAATCAAAACGCGGCTGCGGTCAAAGGTGAAAGCCGAGAAGCAAACAGCGCGGCGGGAAAGCCCGCCGCGCCTGAATTGAAAGGTTAAATGTTAGACCGCGCCCCAGACTTTACCGCGCCACGCCGCCAACAGCCGCGCCGTGCGAATGGCCGCGCCGTCCGGCGGGACGGTGGCGAACGCGCCGAGCCGTCCGCCGTGCA
>OCTA010001013.1_pt1 | contig 26152 bp, 28 predicted proteins | sample 1538991 | NCBI WGS metagenome assembly OCTA01 (sample SAMEA3539302, study PRJEB22396) | soil metagenome | biome: tundra; feature: field; material: soil | place: USA | collected 2010-05 | depth 0.15 m | reverse complement strand
TCGAACCGCTGACCTGCCGTTTACAAGACGGCTGCTCTGCCAACTGAGCTACACCGGCGGGAGACTCTGAGCATGGTAGCCCATCTGGCCATCAGATCATGGCTTGCGGGCGACCACCGCGCGGTAATACGACTCCCACGCGTTCGGCGGCACCGCGGCTCCGGGCTCCGGCCGCCAGTCCGGCGTCCACACCAGGCCAGGTTCGACGGTGTCCAAGCCTACGACGAGCTTGGCGATTTCCGGGCCGGTGCGCACGTACGCCCGTTCCGTCGCCCGGTCGAAGACCCTGGCGGCGTCCGCCACGCCAGCGACCGCGTCCGGCGTGGCGTGCGATATCGCGACATGGCTGCCTGACGGGAACGGGCCGTGCAGCCGCGCGATGATCTCCTCGCCGCCGTTCACCGGGTAGCTCCTCGGTTCCCGTTTCACCCCAAGTGAACGCATCGTAACCACCGGCCGACCTGGTGCCCACAGCTCATGAAGGGATCCTTATCCGCGCACGTAACACGTGATTGCTGGGTCGCGGCGGGAGCGCGTTACCGCAGCCGGGATCGGACCGCCGCCACCTCGTACAACGCGATGCCCGCGGCCACCCCGGCGTTCAGCGACTCGGTGCGGGCCGCGATCGGGATCCTGACCAGCACGTCGCAGGCTTGGGCGACGATCCGGGACAGGCCGCGGCCCTCGGACCCGATGACCAGGGTCAGCGGGGCGGTAGCCAGCTCCAGGTCCCGGATGCCGGTGTCCCCGGCCGCGTCCAGGCCCGCCAGGAAAACCCCGGCGTCGCGGTAGGCCTGCAGCGCGCGGGCCAGGTTGACCGCGCGCGCCACCGGGACGCGGGCCAGGGCCCCGGCCGACGCCTTCCACGCCCCGGCCGTGACGCCGGCGCCGCGGCGGCCGGGAACGACCACCCCATGCGCGCCGAACGCCGCCGCGGAACGCACCACGGCACCCAGGTTGCGCGGGTCGGTGACGCTGTCCAGGGCGACGATCAGCGGCATCTCCCCGGCATCTGCGGCCCGGGCCAGCAGGTCATCGGGATGCGCGTAGTCATAGGGACGGACCCGCAGGGCCAGCCCCTGGTGCAGCGCCCCGCCGGTGTGCCTGTCCAGTTCGGCCGCGCCAGCCTCCAGGACCGCTATGCCGCGGTCTGCGGCCAGCTTGATGGCCTCGGCGATCCGCTCGTCGTGCTGGATGCGGGTCCCAACGTACAGCACCGCCGCCGGGATGCCGGCCCGGAGCGACTCGACGACGGAGTTACGCCCCGCGACGAACTCAGCCACGTCCCCGGCTCCCCGCGACCCGCGCGCCGAAGATCCCGTCGATCCCGCTGACCCGTAAGACCTGGTAGACCCGCCGGACCCGTATGACCCGCCTGACCCGTATGACCCGCCTGACCCGTACGACCCGCCAGAGCCGTAAGGGCTGGCCGGACCCGAGGGCCCCGAAGTGCGTCCAGACCGGGACGGACCCGGCGACCCAGACGACTCCGACGCCGGGCCATCACCTTGGCTGCGAGCCCAGGACGCGTCGGAGGAAGCGGCGGAGCGCCGCTGCGCGGGGTGCCCCGGCCGCATGGCCGCGGGCGGGGTCGGACCCTTGCCCTCGAGCGCGCGCCGACCCTGGCCGCCGGTACCCGGACGCGGCTTGCCTGACTTGGTCCGGCCCGATCCCGCGCGAGGAGTGCCGGCTCGGCCGGCTCCGGTCCGGCGCGGCCGGGCACCACCTGTTCCGCTCAACGCTTCAGCTCCCATCGCGGGCCTTCGCCCGTGTCCTCGACGACGATACCGATCTGCTCAAGGCCGTCTCTTATCGCGTCCGAGGTCGCGTAATCGCGCCGGGCCCGGGCCGCGTCCCGCTGCTGCAGGGTCAGCTTGACCAGTGCGCCGACCACCTGCCTGAGCCGGTCATCGGACCCGCCCCTGGCCCCGGGCCAGGGCGGCGCGAGCGGATCGAGGCCGAGCACCCCGAGCATCGCCCTGAGCCCGACCAGGCTGGTCCTGGCACCGGCCTTGTCCGAGGTGGCCAGCGCCTGGTTACCGTCCCTGACGCAGGCGTGCACGGCCGCCAGCGCGGACGGAACGCCGAGGTCGTCGTCCATGGCCGAACGGAACGACACCGGCAGCGCGGCAGCCGAGCCGGCCTCGCGGCCGTCCCGTTCCCCGGCGGCGCCGGTGCTGTAGTCGATGCCAAGACGGCCGAGCACCTCGGTGGCCCGCGCCACGAAACGCTCGATCCGCTGGTACGCGGCGACCGCCTCATCCAGCGCATCCTCGGAAAACTCGAGCAGCGACCGGTAGTGCGCCTGGACCAGGTAATACCGGAGCTCGGCGGGCCGGACCCGGGTCAGCACGTCGGTGACAAGCAGCGAGTTGCCGCCGGATTTGCTCATCTTCTCCCCGGCCAGCCCGAGCAGGCCGTTGTGCAGCCAGTACCGGGCGAACCCGTCCCCGGCGGCCCGGGATTGCGCGAGCTCGTTTTCGTGATGCGGGAAGATCAGGTCCATCCCGCCGCCATGAATGTCAAAGGACGGCCCGAGGTACTTGGTGGCCATCGCCGAGCATTCCAGGTGCCAGCCCGGCCGCCCCGGACCCCACGGGGTTTCCCAGCTGGGCTCGCCCGGTTTCGCGGCTTTCCACAGGGTGAAATCGCGCGGGTCACGTTTGGCCCGGCCGGCGCCGGCGTCCTCGGCGGCCCTCATCTGATCGAGCCGCTGGCCGGAAAGCGCGCCGTAGCCGTCGTAGGAGTGCACGTCGAAATACACGTCTCCGCCGCCCGGGTAGGCGCTGCCGCGCTCGATCAGGCGCCGGATCAGCACGATCATTTCCGGGATGTGCCCGGTGGCGCGCGGCTCGATATCCGGCGGACGGCATCCGACCGCGTCGTAGGCCCAGGTGAACGCGCGCTGGTTGCGCTCGGCCACGATCGGCGGCGCGAGGCCGGCCCGCTCGGCGGTCCGCAGGATCTTGTCCTCCACATCGGTGACGTTGCGGCAGAAGGTCACCCGGTACCCGCTGGCCTCCAGCCAGCGGACCAGGATGTCGAAGCACACCGCCGACCGCAGGTGGCCGATGTGCGGCGGCGCCTGCACCGTGGCGCCGCACAGGTACACCGACGCCTGGCCCGGCGTGATCGGCGTGAACTCGCGCACCGCCCGCGCGGCGGTGTCATGAAGGTGCAATGTCACCCTGTAAGGCTACGGGATACGTTCAGTGCCCGGCGGGGCGCTGACCAAGCACGCCGCCGGCCTCGGGCTGGCCCGTTACCCGGCCGGCAGTAGCAGCGCGGTGGCCATCGCGGCGATGCCCTCACCCCGGCCGGTCAGGCCGAGCCCGTCGGTGGTGGTGGCGGCCACGGTGACCGAGGCGCCGGACAGCGCCTCGGCCATCACCTTCTCGGCCTCGGCCCGGCGCGGCGCGACCCGGGGCCGGTTTCCGATCACCTGAACCACGACGTTGCCGATGACGAAGCCGGCCTCGCTGATCAGCCGGCCCGTCTCGCGGAGCAAGGCGATCCCGGACGCGCCCGCCCATTCCGGGCGGGCGGTACCGAAATTCTCGCCCAGGTCACCGAGTCCGGCCGCCGACAGCAGCGCGGTGCAGGCGGCATGCGCGGCCACGTCACCATCAGAATGACCGTCCAGGCCCGCTTCACCCGGCCACAGCAGGCCCGCCAGGTAAAGCTCCCGCCCAGAGGTCAGCGGGTGGACATCGACGCCGATGCCTACCCGTGGAATACGGGGAACCTGGGCCGGGCCCAGGTTCCCGCCCACCGAATTAGGCACAGCCGGATCAGGCACAGCTGCGGCCTGGCTAGTTCGCGGTCCGGCTCAGGTCGCCAAGACCTCGTCGAGCAGGGCCTCGGCCTTGTCCTCGTTGGTCTTCTCGGCTAGGGCGAGCTCGCTCACCAGGATCTGGCGCGCCTTGGCGAGCATGCGCTTCTCGCCCGCGGACAGGCCGCGTTCCTTGTCCCGGCGCCAAAGGTCCCTGACGACCTCGGCCACCTTGTTCACGTCACCGGAGGCGAGCTTCTCCAGGTTGGCCTTATAGCGCCTAGACCAGTTCGTCGGCTCTTCTGTGTGCGGTGCCCGGAGCACCTCGAAAACACGCTCAAGCCCTTCGGGGCCTACGACGTCACGAACGCCTACCAGCTCGGCATTGTCCGCGGGAACGCGTACCGTCAGGTCACCCTTGTCGACCTTGAGGACCAGATAGGTCTTATCCTCGCCTTTGATGGTGCGAGTCTCGACCGCTTCGATGCGAGCAGCCCCGTGATGGGGATAGACGACGGTATCGCCGACCTTGAAAGACATGTGGCAAGTACCCCTTCCGCTGAAGGCCATCTTACCACGTCGTGCGGTGTCGATAAAATGCCCATCACCGTAAATATGCAGGTCAGTACAGTAGTTACCAGCCCGTACCCATAACGCACAGCTGGCCGCACCACGGCCAGCACCGCCCCTTCACGGCTCGCGACTTGATCTCTACTCTACCTGAGCCACCCCAGCAAACCTGACACGTTGCGAGTTGACGCCGTGTTGGCCCCGGGGGCGACCCCCGGGAACCCCCCGCTTCCGGGGGGACCCATCCCCCCGGAAGCCCCTTGGGGCCATACTGGATAGCAAAGGCCGTTCTCGCGCCGGAGGTGACGGTGAATCCTGGCGGCGGAGCTGGATGGGACGAGTCTCCGCTCGACATCCAGATCCCGGATGACGCGCGGGAGCTTGACCGCGACGTCCTCGCCTACCACCGTGAGCTGCGCGCCAAGCGACGTCGCAGCCGGCTGCGGCGGCTGGGCGGGCCGCTGGGCGGGAACGGGACGATCATGCCGCTGCTGGCGAGCATCCTGGCCGTCTGCCTAGTCGCGGGCGCCATGCTCTCGGTGGCCACGTTCAGCCCCGCGACGGCCCCGGCGGAGCGAACCCATCCGCCGGCACCGGCGGCCTCAACCTCACCGCCGGTCACGCCGCAGGTCAGCGCCACCGCGTCGAACCCGGCCACTCCGGCGGCCCCGGCTCGCCTGTCGACCACGACGGGGCGCGGCACAGCCCGGGCGGCAGGCACCCACCCGGCGACGCCGTCCGCCTCGGCGGCCCGGCCGATCCCGTCCAGCCGCGCCTCCGGCTCCCGCGCCCCCTGAAGACACCGGCCCCTGAAGACACCGGCCCCTGAAGACACCGGCCCCTGAAGACACACCGCAGCCCCGAAGACCCCGCGTCAACCCGGCGCCGCGTGACCGCTACGATTTCTTCCGTCCGACGGGAGTGAATCGAGGAGACCGTGAAGGTGACGCGCTGGAACCGCCGCCTGCTTTTCGGCGCCGTAGCCCTGCTGGTCCCGGTGCTGGCCGGCTGCGAGGCCGGCCTGAACGCTCCCACGCTGGAATTCCATCCGGCCTCCTACGGGGTCAGCGTCATCGATAACGGCATCACCATCGACAACGCATTCGTGCTCGGGCCCGCGCTCAACGCCACGCTGCCGGCTGGCGGCCGGGCCGGAGTCTTCCTCGCGCTCGAAGCCCAGAACGGCGACCGGCTGCTGTCGGTCAGCGCTCCGGGCACCGCGGCCTCAGCCAAGATCGCCAGCGGGACGGTCAACCTGGCTCCGCAGGCGCTGGTGGACCTGAGCGGCCCCGACCCGCAGATCGTGCTCACCGGGCTGACCGCGCCGCTGTCCGGCGGCCAGACCATCCAGGTGGTGCTCACCTTCGCCACCGTGGCGCCGATCACCCTCGACCTGCCGGTCATGCCGCGCGCGTACGAGTACGCGACCTACTCGCCGCCGGCCATCCCCACGCCCACCCCCAGCGTCAAGCCCAAGGCGCACGCGTCGCCGGCCGTGTCCGGGACCGCGCCGGCGTCCGCGGGGGCCAGCCCGTCGGCCACGCCGTAGCGGGCGCGGCGCACGCAGGCCGGGCCGTTCGGCCGGAAAAAGATCTTTTATTTTCTACCGAACGGACTGTGGTTTTACTCCTCAGGCCGCTGATTCGAACTTGTAGCCTAGACCGCGGACGGTCACGATGTGCTGCGGCCGGGCCGGGTCGACCTCGATTTTCGCCCGCAGCCGCTTGATGTGCACGTCCAGGGTCTTGGTGTCGCCCACGTAGTCCGCGCCCCAGACCCGGTCGATCAGCTGCATCCTGGTCAGCACCCGGTCGGCGTTGCGCAGCAGCACCTGGAGCAGCTCGAACTCCTTCAGCGGCAGCGGCACGGCGCCGCCGCGGACGGTGACCACGTGCCGGTCCACGTCCATCCGCACCGGCCCCGACTCCAGCGCCGACTCGGCCACGTCCTCGGGCTCGCCGCGGCGCCGGAGCACCGCGCGCATCCGGGCGACAAGCTCGCGGGAGGAAAACGGCTTGGTCACGTAGTCGTCGGCGCCGAGCTCGAGCCCGACCACCTTGTCGATCTCGCTGTCCTTGGCGGTCAGCATGATCACCGGCACGTTCGACTTCTCCCGCAGCGACCGGCAGACCTCGCTGCCCGGCAGGCCGGGCAGCATCAGGTCGAGCAGCACCAGGTCGGCGCCGGTCCGGTCGAAGGTGTCAAGCGCGTCGGGTCCGGTCGAGCAGACGGCGACCTCGAACCCCTCCTTGCGCAGCAGGTACGAGATGGCATCACTGAACGAGTCTTCGTCCTCAACTACCAGCACGCGTGTCACTTGAGTCCCTCCTGGGCTCTACCGGTGCTCGTGGGTTCCCTGTGGTCGGTGCGGGCTTGGGGGCCTTTTCCGGGGTTCAAGCCGCGCCGGTACCGGCATGCTCGCTCCGCAGCGGGATGAACAGGGTGAAGGTGGATCCGGCGCCGTCGACGCTGCGCACCGTGACCTTGCCGTTGTGGGCCGCCATCACGTGCTTGACGATGGCCAGCCCGAGACCGGTGCCGCCGGTGGCGCGCGAGCGCGCCGGGTCGACCCGGTAAAAGCGTTCGAAGATCCGCTCGAGATCGCGTTCGGGAATGCCGATGCCCTGATCGGCCACGCTCAGCTCGGCGGTGCCGTCGCTCAGCCTCCTGGTGCTGATCACCACCCGGGTCCGCTCCGGGCTGTAGGCGACCGCGTTTTCCAGCAGGTTACGCAGCGCGGTGACGAGCAGGTCCTCATCGCCCAGGACGGACAGGCCCCGGGCGCCGACGGAGGCGAGCGCGATGCCGCGGGCGTTGGCCTTCATCCGGCAGCGGTCCACCGCCTCGGCCACCACCGCGTCCAGGTCGACGCAGCGCGGGTCGGGCACCGGCTCGGCGGCCTGGATCCGGGACAGCGTGATCAGGTCCTGCACCAGGTTGGTCAGCCGCTGCGCTTCCTGGCGCATCTTGCCCGCGAACCGGCGCACCGCCTCGGCGTCGTCGGCGGCGTCCTCGATCGTCTCGGCCAGCAGCGCCAGCGCCCCCACCGGCGTCTTCAGCTCGTGGCTGGTGTTGGCCACGAAGTCCCGCCTGACCTCTTCCACCCGACGGCTTTCCGTCTGGTCCTCGGCCAGCACAAGCACCAGACCACCGCCGCCGACGGCACCGCCGAGCGGCGCCACCCGGACGGCGAAGCTGGTGGTCCGGCCGCCGAACCTCGGCACCGGGACCTCGACCTCGCCCTCCCTGATCTCACCGTCCCTGCGGACCTGGCGGGCCAGCGCGGCCAGCTCGCTGACCATGAGGCGATCGCCCTTGACCAGACCGAACGCGCGGGCTGCGGCGCTAGCCCGGAGCACCCGGTCATTGCTGTCAAGCACGACGGCGGAGGAGGAGAGCACAGAGAGAACAGAGGCGATACCCGGCGGCAGCCGGGCGGGCTGCCGCGCCGCCCGTAGCCGCGATCCGCGTGCCTGCCGTGTATTCGCGCCGGCCCTGGTTCTTATCGCCACGCAATCTCCGTTATCCGCGCAGACCAGGACGTTGACCAGTGAAGGCTCACATGTCTCATGGTATGCGGTGGGGCGGCACGGAAAATAGTGCGATGCGTAACGCCGGGCGATATTCGAAGGTTGTTCACCTAACGGTCAATGTCCGGTAATGCCGGATTTACCCGACCGACCCGGCCGGGTTCCCGGCGGGCCGGTCAGCGGCCCTGGTTCTTGACCGCCTCGACGGCCTGGGCGGCGGCGGCCGGGTCCAGGTACCTGCCGCCGGCCACCACCGGCCGGAAGTCATCGTCCAGCTCGTACAGCAGCGGGATGCCGGTCGGGATGTTCAGCTCCGCGATGGCCGCGTCGCTGATCCCGTCCAGGTGCTTGACCAGCGCGCGCAGCGAGTTGCCGTGCGCCACGATCAGCACCGTCTCGCCGCGGCCGAGGTCGGGCACCACGGCGTCGTACCAGTAGGGCAGCAGCCGCTCCACCACGTCCTTCAGGCACTCGGTGCGCGGCCTGGCCTCCGGCGGCAGCACCGCGTACCTGGCGTCACCGGCCTGAGACAAGGGGTTGTCGTCGGCGATCGGCGGCGGCGGCACGTCGTAGGACCTGCGCCACAGCATGAACTGCTCGTCGCCGAACTCCTTCCTGGTCGCGGCCTTGTCCTTGCCCTGCAGCGCGCCGTAGTGCCGCTCGTTGAGCCGCCAGGACCTGCGCACAGGGAGCCAGAGCAGGCCCGCCTCGGCCAGCGCGATGTTGGCGGTCTGGATGGCCCGGGTCAGCACCGAGGTGTGCACCACGTCCGGGCGCACGCCCGCCTGCGTCAGCAGCTGGCCGCCGTGCGTGGCCTCCTGCTCGCCGGTCGCGGAAAGCCCGACGTCCACCCATCCGGTGAACAGGCCCTTGGAGTTCCATTCGCTCTCGCCGTGACGAAGCAGCACCATCGTCCTCATAGCGGCAAAGCCTAGCCTGGGAACAGGCGGCGCTTCTCCGAGGTTGCTTAGAACGTGCTCGAAGTGGGTCTTCCCAGCGCGGGGTCGCGCACCCCCCGCCGCATCGCGACCATCAGCCTGCACACGTCACCCTTGGACCAGCCGGGCACCGGCGACGCGGGCGGGCTCAACGTCTACGTGGTCGAGGTGGCCAAGCAGCTGGCCCGCCGCGGGGTCGAGATCGAGATCTTCACCCGCGCGGTCTGCCCCGACTCACCGGCCGCCGTCGAGCTGGCCCCGGGCGTCCTGGTCCGCAACGTGGTGGCCGGCCCCTTCGAGGAACTCGACAAGAACTCGCTACCCGCGCAGATCTGCCCGTTCACGTTCGGGGTGCTGCGCACAGAAGCCGCCTTCGCGCCCGGCCGGTACGACCTGCTGCACGCGCACTACTGGCTGTCCGGCCAGGTCGCCGCGGTGGCGGCCGAGCGCTGGGGGGTTCCGCTCATCCAGTCCATGCACACCCTGGGCAAGGTCAAGAACCTGGCCCTGGCCACCGGTGACCGCGCCGAGCCCGCGGCCAGGATCCGCGGCGAGGGCGAGGTCGTCGCGGCCGCGGACCGGCTCGTCGCCAACACCGCCGAGGAAGCGCGGCAGCTGGTCGAGCTGTACGGCGCCGACCCGCGGCGGGTCAAGACGGTCAGCCCGGGCGTGGACCTGTCCCTGTTCTCGCCCGGCTCCGTTTCGGCGGCGCGGCGTCGGCTCGGCCTGCCTGCCGACGCGGTGGTGCTGGCCTTCGCCGGCCGGATCCAGCCGCTGAAGGGCCCCGACATCGTGCTGCGCGCCGCGGCCGAGCTGCTGCGGTCCTCCCCGGCGCTGGCGGACCGGCTGCTTGTGGTTTTCGTCGGCGGCCCGAGCGGCACCGAGGTGGGTGCCCCCGGACGGCTCGACGGGCTGGCGGCCACGCTTGGCATCGCCGATCGGGTCCGGCAGGAACCGCCGTGCCCGCAGCGCGAGCTGGCGGACTGGTACCGGGCCGCCACGGTCGTGCTCGTGCCGTCGCACTCGGAATCGTTCGGCCTGGTCGCGCTCGAGGCTCAGGCCTGCGGCACCCCGGTGGTCGCGGCCGCCGTCGGCGGCCTCCGCACCGCGGTGCGGGACGGCTACTCCGGAATCCTGGTGGACGGGCACGAGCCCGCCGCCTACGCGCGCGAGCTGGAGAAGCTGATCGCTTCGCCGAGCCGGCTGGCGGAGCTGTCGCGTGGCGCGATCGAGCACGCATCCGCGTTCGGCTGGCCCGCGACGGCGGACAAACTGATCGGCGTGTATACCGGAGCCATGAACGCCATGGACGAGGCCGCCGCGACCGTGCGCGCATGAGCTCGCCAGCGGAAGATAGAGCGAGCTGAAGGGGCGCGGCGCCCCCTGGACTGAGGAGCGAGGAACGAGCGACGAGGGAAGGGGGCGCCTTGAAGCGCCCCGTAAGCAAGCGGAAGATACTGCGGGCTCGATCGAGGCGGCGCTGATCGAGCTGGGGCTGTCGTTCGAGAATCCGCGGCCCGGGGCCTACCTGATCCGGCTCGAGGGCCAGCACAAGCTAGCCACCATGACCTGGCTCGTGGTCGGCGAGCACAGCCTCGGCGTGGAGTCGTTCTTCTGCCGCCAGCCCGATGAGAACCACGAGGCCTTCTACCGCTTCCTGCTCGAGCGCAACGGGCGCATGTACGGGGTCCACTTCACCCTCGACCCGGTGGGTGACGTGTACCTGACCGGGCGGCTGCCGCTCAGCGCGGTCAGCGTGGCCGACATCGACCGGCTGCTCGGCTGCGTGCTCAGCTACTCCGACGACAACTTCGACACGGCCCTGGAGCTCGGTTTCGCCTCCGCCATCCGGCGGGAATGGGCGTGGCGCGCCAAGCGCGGCGAGAGCCTGGCCAACCTGCGTGCCTTCGCCCGTTTCGCCGACCCGGACCGCCCAGGAGCGGCGGACGACGAGGCCGCGGCCGGCCCCGGGCGCTGACCGCAACCTCTGCCGCCGCGTGATCGGGCCGGCCCGATGGAACCCTGGGCCGGTTTTATGCGGCCCGATGTTCCATCGGGCCGGGGCTGGGAAGGGCTCAGCAAGATCACTATTGGATCGCGCGCAATACGGGTACATTGACGACCGTGAACCGGTTGGGTGATCTAGAGCGGGCCATCATGGACGTCCTCTGGGAAACAGATACGTCTCTCACCGTGCGCGAGGTCAGTGCTAGGCTGACCGAGCGCAACCTAGCTCACACCACCGTCATGACGGTGCTTGACAGGCTCGCCAAAAAGGGCTTCGCCAGACGGGAACGCGATGGGCGTGCCTGGCGTTATCGCCCCGCCGCTACTCGCGAGACCTATGTCACCGAACTTATGCTGACCGCGCTCGAACAGACCGGAGATCGCACGGCAGCCTTGACCCGGTTCGCACAATCCGTATCTGGCGTCGAGGCCGAGGCACTGCGCGACGCCCTGGAAGTAATCGAAGGCAGCGGCGAGATGGATGACCGGACTTGATGACGCGGCACTCCTTGCCGTAGTCGCTATCGGAAGCGCGTTCGCAGCTTCGGCGCTCGGGCAAGCCCGCTGGCCGCGCCGGTCGCCGGCCGCGGCCATTTTGCTCTGGCAGGCGCTCGGCCTCGCCTCTGGGCTGGCCGCCGTCGGCACGCTGCTCGGCCTGGCCATGCCGGACAGCACCACAGGCGTGGTCCGGTCGGTCTGGTACCTAGCCGCCCTGTTCCGTACCGGCGGCCCGTTCCGGGTGGTCGGCGCGTTTGCCGCGGCGGGTACCGTGCCGATGATCGTGGTCGCGATCCGGCTGGCCTGCCTGGCCGGCGGGCTGGCCCTGTTCGGCTTGCTGTGCTGGGTGCTCGTCGCCGCGTCCACCGCCGCGCTGCAAGCCAGGCGACGTCAGCGGGCATTGCTCACCCTGCTGGCCCACGGTGACCCGAAGGTGCCCGGCGCCCTAGTCGTGGACTACCCCACCGCAGCCGCGTACTGCCTGCCGGGGCTGCGGTCGCAGATCGTGGTCAGCGTCGGCACCCTGGAACTGCTCGGCCGCGGCGAGCTGGCGGCCGTGCTCGCACACGAGCGTGCGCACCTGCGCGAACGGCACGACCTCGTGCTGCTCCCGTTCACCGCGCTGCGGCGCGCCTTCCCCAAGTCAGTTACCTGCACCGACGCCCACCGGGCGGTCGCCCTGCTGGTCGAAATGCTGGCCGACGACCACGCGCTGCGGTCCCGCCCGGCCCGGGAACTAGTGTCCGCGCTGGTGCGATTCGGCACGGCGGGGCCCGGCCCGGCGCCGGCCGGCACGCTGGCCGCCGGCGAAGGCGAGGTGACCGCGAGGGTCACCCGCCTGCTTCACCCAGCCCGGCCGCTGCCCGCCTTCGCCGTCGCCGCGATCTGCCTGGCCGCCGCCCTGCTGGTCACCGCGCCGGTCACGCTGCTCATCCGCTGATCACCGGCGCACCCTTACGGGGGCCCGCTACCAGGGGCCGTACGGTCCCGAGCTGGTTCCTCCGCCGTTGCGGAATTCCTTCACCTTGGGCCGCACATCGGCGAGGTAGACGGCGGCCGCGACGAACGCCGCGACCGGCAGGATCGACGTCGGGCCGATGCGGTACACCACGCCGGCCAGCCCCACCACGACGGCAACGCCGAGGATGATGAGCCACAACCGCTTGGTCCGCTTACCTGTCGCCACGAAGGCCTGGCTTGGCCTGGTGATGGCGTCGATGAAGGCCCACAGCTCGACGCCGAAGGCCACCACGCCCAAGGCCAGGAAGAAGTAGGCAATGGGCGTATAGGAGGAACTGATCACAGGATCACGCTACCTAGTCGGAGGCACTGTCTGGTCTGATCGTAGGTGCCGCCTGGCTGGAGATGCCTGGCTCTGACCCGGCGTCCGCTGCTTCGGCGTCCGCTGCTTCGGCGTCCGGTGTGTACGCGGCCGCTGCTCCTGCCTCGGTCTGCGGCGCTGCTGCGGTTTCCGGCGCTGGCTCCGTAGCCGTCTCCGTCGCCATCTGGGCGAGGAACGCCTCCGCGCCCGGCGCTCCGTCGGCGAGTGCTGATTCTCCCGCGTCGAGCGCGGCGGCTTCTGCTTGCGCGCTCTCGCTGGCGGCCACGTTCTCCCGGCGGAACGACTCGTAGATCTCGATCAGCACCTGCTTCTGCCGTTCCGACAGCTCCGGATCGGTGAGCAGGGCCGAGCGGACACCGGAGTCGGCCGGCCGGTCTTCCAGGATCCCGGCCTGCACGTAGAGCGCCTCAGCCGAGATACGCAGCCCCTTGGCGATCTGCTGCAGGATCTCGGCGCTGGGTTTGCGCAGGCCACGCTCGATCTGGCTCAGGTAAGGGTTGGAAACCCCGGCCGTCTGGGCCAGCTGGCGCATCGAGATCTTCGCCTGCTCCCGCTGTTCCCTGATGTATTCACCGATCGAATTCACTGTCACGTTACGCATGCGTTAAGTCTGCCACCGCATGCTTGCAATTGCAAACGCCTAGCAAGCGGTTGCCGGCGCGACGGCCGGATGCCGGCACTGGCATGAAGGGATGCCAGCACTGGTACGAATGTGACGCAGCGCGAGTCAAACATACCTTTATTCGAAAAAGATCTTGGAAGATCCGGGTTCCGTGGAAATCTTGGTACCCCCCAGTTGCCCGGATCTTCCGCAACGCCCGGATCTTCCGCGCAAACTCCGGGTCGGATCGCGCGGAAATCGGAGTGACGAGACTGATGGGTTTTACGGGGCGAACGGGACGTTCGCTGGGTCGGGTGGCCCTGAAACGGGCTAGGGCGGGGAGCTAACTAGCCTGGTCCGCGCCCGGTCAAGCCGGGCTTACGGGCCGAGCCGGGCTTACGGGCCGAGCGGGGCCGACGGGGGCCGAGCGGGGGCCGAGCGGGGCCGACGGGCGGGGACGCAGAGGAAGGCGCGGGCGCCGGCCGGGGGCATGGGCGGGCGCTGGACGATCCTGGCCAGCTCCGCGGCCCGCTCGACCAGTTCGGCGTTACCCGCGACCGGGCGGCCCCGGGCGAAGGACAGTGTGTCCTCCATCCCGACCCGCAGGTGACCGCCGGCGCCGAGGGCACCGAGCATCACCGGCAACGTGGTGCGGCCGATGCCGGTCGCCGACCAGGTGGCGCCGGCGGGCAGCGCGGCCACCGCGGCGGTCAGCGTGGCCACGTCGCCCGGCATGCCGCCCGGCACGCCCATCACCAGGTCGCAGTGCACGTGGCCGCCGGCCGGGGGGCCGAATTCGGCGAGCAGCCGGTGCAGCGTCGCCACCTGGCCGAGGTCGAACAGCTCGAACTCCGGCACGACCGAGCGCTCTTGCGTCAGCTGGTACAGCTCCTTGATGAACGACCAGGGGTTGGCGAACACGTCATCGCCGAAGTTCACCGTGCCGCAGGTCAGCGAGCAGGCGTCCGGCTCGGCGTCGAGCACGGCCAGCCTGCTGGCGAAGCTGTCGGTCACCGCGCCGCCGGTGGAGAGCTGGACGATGAGATCCGTGCCGTCCCGCAGCGCCGCGACCGTGTCCGCGAGCCTGCTGACCTCAAGCGCGGGCCGCGCCGTCTCATCCCTGATGTGCACGTGGATGACCGCCGCCCCGGCCGCCTGGCACTCCTTGGCCGTGGTGACGAGCTCGTCCAGGGTGACCGGCAGGGCCGGCACCGCGGACTTGTCCGCTTCGGCGCCGGTCGGGGCCACGGTGATCAGGGTCTGGTTGTCAGCGCTACCGGCCATGCCAGGACATTACCCCCGGCTGGCCTGGCCGGCCGGCAGGGCCAGGTGCCGCCGGGCGAACGCCAGCGACTCGGCCAGGTCGGCGACCCTGGACTCCTGGGTCGGCGCCCGGGTGGTCTTCACCTCGACCACCACGACGCCGTGATACCCGGTCGTGGCCAGCCGGCCGAGCAGCTCGGCGCAGGGCTGGCCGCCCCGGCCTGGCACCAGGTGCTCGTCAGGGAACGGCCCGGCAGGCGTTCCCGTGCCGTCGGCCAGGTGCACGTGGGCCAGCCGGCCGCCGAGCTCGGCGGCCATGGCCAGGGCGTCAGAACCCGAGGCGGCGGTGTGCGACAGGTCCAGCGTGACGTGCGCGCAGTCGAGCGCCGTCGGGTCCCAGTGCGGGGCGTAAGGCACCATCTCGCTGCCGCCGGCCCGGAGCGGGTACATGTTCTCCACCGCGAAGATGACGTCGGTTTCCTCGCCCATCGCGGCCAGGCCCTCCTCGAACCCGCGGACGTACTCGCGCTGCCAGCGGAACGGCGGGTGCAACACCACCACCCGGGCCCCGACGCGCTCGGCGAGGTCCTTGGCCCGCCGCAGTTTCTCCCACGGATCACGGCCCCAGACCCGCTGGGTCAGCAGCAGGCTCGGCGCGTGCACGGACACGATAGGGACCTGGTGGTAGTCACGCAGCCCCCGCAGCGCGTCAGCGTCCTGGCTCACCAGATCCGTGTAGACCATGACCTCGACCCCGTCGTACCCCAGCCGCGCGGCCATCTCGAAGGCATCAGGCGTGCGTTCGGGGTAGACGGACGAGGTAGACAGGGCGACGGGCGGAATGGGTACCTTAGCCTCGCCGCTCACCGCTGGACTCCCTCCGTAGGTTCCCTCTCAGCTTACTGAGATTGTCAGAGGCGACCGTTAATGTGCGGGTCATGGCGAAGGCGACGGCGGGTTCGGCCGGCTACCGGTGCGCGGAGTGCGGCTGGCAGTCGGCCAAGTGGAGCGGGCGGTGCGGCGAGTGCCAGGCCTGGGGCACGGTGGAGGAGGCGGGGCTGGCCCGGGCGTCCGGGGCTTCCCGGGTCGGCATCCGGGCGGTCTCGCACCGGATCGGCGCGCCGGTCAGCACGCCCGCGCTGCCCATCGGCCAGGTCGACGCCACCGGCGCCGCCGCGCGGGCCACCGGGCTCGATGAGCTGGACCGGGTCCTCGGCGGCGGCCTGGTGCCCGGCGCCGTCCTGCTGCTGGCAGGCGAGCCAGGCGTGGGCAAGTCCACCTTGCTGCTCGAGGCGGGCGCGCTGGTCGCGGAGTCCGGGCCGGTGCTCTACGTCACCGGGGAAGAGTCGGCCGCCCAGGTGCGCCTGCGCGCCGACCGGATCGGCGCGGTCAGCGAGCAGCTCTACCTGGCCGCGGAGACGGACCTCGACGCCGTGCTCAGGCACGTGGACCAGGTCAACCCCAAGCTGCTGATCATCGACTCGGTCCAGACGATCGCCGCCGCCGGGGTGGAAGGGGTCCCTGGCGGGGTGACCCAGGTACGGGAGGTGGCGAGCGCGCTGACCGCGGTGGCCAAGGAACGGTCGCTGGCGACCATCCTCGTCGGGCACGTCACCAAGGACGGTTCGGTGGCCGGCCCGCGGACCCTGGAACACCTCGTCGACGTGGTGCTGCATTTCGATGGCGACAGGCACTCGCAGCTGCGCATGGTCCGGGCGGTGAAAAACAGGTACGGGCCGACCGACGAGGTCGGCTGCTTCGAGCTGGGCGAATACGGCCTCATCGGGCTGCCCGATCCGAGCGGTCTTTTCCTGTCCCAGCACCGGGAGCCGGTGCCTGGTACCTGCGTCACGGTCACGCTGGAGGGCCGCAGGCCGCTGCCCGCCGAGGTGCAGGCGCTGGTGGGCCCCTCCGCGCTCGAGGTGCCGCGCCGTGCTACCTCCGGACTTGACGCCGCCCGGGTCGGCATGGTGCTCGCCGTCCTGCAGCGCCGGGCCGGGCTCAAGCTCGGCCGGCAGGACGTGTACGCGGCGACCGTCGGCGGCGTCCGCCTGACCGAGCCGTCGGTGGACCTGGCCGTGGCGGTGGCCCTGGCCAGCTCGGCCGCCAACCTGAGCGTGCCGCGCGGCGTGGTGGCGATAGGCGAAGTCGGCCTGGCCGGCGAGGTCCGCCGGGTCGCGGCGCTGCCGCGCCGCCTGGCCGAGGCCGAGCGGATGGGCTTCCGGCGTGCCATCGTCCCAGCGGCCTCCGGCGGCTCCCTAGAGCCCGCTGACGACCCTTCACGCCTGATGGAGGTCCAGGAGGTCCAGGACATCCGCCAGGCGCTCTCGGCCGTGCTTGGCACCGATCTCTAGGCGACCGCGAGCGCTAAGTGCGCAAGCTTGAAGGTGCGCACGGGGCTGGCGACGATATCGGTCCTGGCCTGGACCTGATAGGTGCCCGGACGGGCCGCCGACGCCAGCGTGACGCAGCCGGGCAGGCTGATGGTCCGGTTCCAGCTGACCGACTCCTGCGCCGGGACGCCACGGCGGAGCTCGGCGACCCGGTTGGCCTGGCCGCGGGCGCAGTCGGCGGAGTCCCAGATGATGCGGCCCGAGGACATCACCACCACATGGAGCTTTTCCGGACTGGTGTCGAAGGGGCAAGCTCCGGACGCGGTGGAGACGGCGTAGAGCTCAAACTCGGGGTCCTGACCGCCGTAGTAGTCTGGCCGGCTGGTGAACAGGCTGAGCACCACCGCTCGGGGCGAGCAGCCGCCGCCCTGCTGCGGCCCGCTGCCCGCTGCCGCACCAGCCTGGCCAGAGGCCGATGCGCGGGGCTTGCCGCCCGCAGATGGCCGGGAGCCCGGGGACGACGCGGGCGAGAGTGACGGAAGGCCGGAGGCCGGGGAACGGCCTGTCACCGAACCCGGCGACGCCGAGCCGGTGACGCCGTTCGACGGGGACGGCGCGCCGCTATAGGCCGCGGCCGGCAATACGCCTGACGCCTGCGAAGTCTTCGCCGCCGGATTCACGGGCTTCCCGCCGCCGGAGAAGGCCCAGGCGAGCAAGCCGAGCAGGCTCAGGCCCGCGGCCAGCGTGATCACCCTCCGGCGCCAGTAGGAATCGGGCTGGCCTGTATCGTCTTCGTCACTATAAGTATTCCGATCCATACAGAGAGTATGCAAGTTGGCAGGCGGCTAGCGGCGAAGACCCGCCGGCCGGAGAACGGTCCGTTCCGTCCGGCGCCCGGGGCGGTGCGCGTGCCACGATAGGCAGCATCATGTCGACGCCATACCCGGAGCCGGTGCTGGCCTGGTACGCGCGCCACGCCCGGGACCTCCCGTGGCGCGCCCCCGGCAGCACCCCCTGGTCGGTGCTGGTCAGCGAGATCATGCTGCAGCAGACGCCGGTCAACCGGGTGATTCCGGCCCACCGGGAATGGATCGCCAGGTGGCCGGCGCCGGGAGCGCTGGCCGCCGAGCCGCCGGGCGAGGCGATCAGGCAGTGGGGCAGGCTCGGCTACCCCAGGCGCGCGCTCCGGCTGCATGCGACCGCGACCATCGTGACCACGCGGTACGGCGGGACCATCCCGGCGGACCGCGATGCGCTGCTCGCGCTGCCCGGGATCGGAAGCTATACCGCCGCGGCCGTGGCCAGCTTCGCCTTCGGCCAGCGGCACGCCGTGCTCGACACCAACGTCCGGCGGGTGCTGGCCCGGCTGGTCGCGGGCGCGCCGCAGGCGCCGGCCGCGACCTCGGTGGCGGAGACCAGGCTGGCCGAATCGCTGCTGCCCGACTCACCGGCCGTCGCGGCACGCTGGTCGGTGGCGGTGATGGAACTGGGCGCGCTGGTGTGCACGGCCGCCCGCCCGCGGTGCGGAGCCTGCCCGGTAGCCCGCGACTGCGCCTGGCTGGCCGCCGGCCAGCCGCCCGAGGCGGCCAGGCGACGGGCCCAGCGCTACGACGGCACCGACCGGCAATGCCGCGGCCGCCTGCTGGCGGTGCTGCGCGATTCCGGCACCCCGGTCAGGCGGGCTGATTTCGACGCGGCCTGGGCCACCCAGGGAGCGGACCAGGGGGACCAAGGGGGCCGGGCCCAGCTGGCTCGCGCTCTGGACGGGCTCGTGGCCGACGGCCTGGTTGATCCGCTGCCGGACGGGCGCTACGCGCTGCCCGGCTTCGGGGTTCCCGCCGAGACAGCATGAAACCCGGGTCTTGCGGTGCCGCGGCACCGCAAGCCCCGGGTTCGGAAGCCAGTAGCGGCCAGCCGGCTAGCCGAGCGCGGAGGCGGTCCCGCCGCCGTCGGTGGTGCCCGGGCTACCCGTCGAGCTGCCGACCGCGCCGCTCTTGGTGGTGACGGCCTCGCTGGTCAGCTCCGCGGGCACGTCGGGCACGACGTCGGGCTTAGGCTCGCCCTTGAAGGTGAACTTGGCGGTCTCGCCGCTGCCCTCGACGTCCACGACGACGATCTGGCCCGGCCTGAGCTCGCCGAACAGGATCTTCTCCGACAGGCTGTCCTCGATCTCCCGCTGGATCGTCCGTCGCAGCGGCCTGGCCCCGAGAACCGGGTCGTAGCCACGCTGCGACAGCAGTTCCTTGGCCTCCGGCCGCAGTTCCATGGCCATGTCGCGGTCCTTGAGCCGCTGGTCCACCTTGGCGATCATCAGGTCGACGATTGTGAAGATCTCTTCCCGCTCGAGCTGGTGGAACACGATGACGTCGTCCACGCGGTTCAGGAACTCCGGCTTGAAGTGCTGCTTCAGCTCCTCCCCCACCTTGGACTTCATCCGGTCGTAGGAACCCTTGGATTCATTCTGCCGGGCAAAGCCCACGGACACGCCCTTGGAAATGTCGCGGGTACCCAGGTTGGTCGTCATGATGATGACCGTGTTCTTGAAGTCGACCACCCGGCCCTGCGCGTCGGTCAGGCGGCCGTCTTCGAGGATCTGCAGCAGCGAGTTGAAGATGTCCGGGTGCGCCTTCTCGATCTCGTCGAAGAGCACCACCGAGAACGGCTTGCGGCGGACCTTCTCGGTCAGCTGGCCGCCCTCCTCGTATCCGACGTACCCGGGCGGCGAGCCGAACAGCCGGGACACCGTGTGCTTCTCCATGTACTCGCTCATGTCCAGCTGGATCAGCGCGTCCTCGTCCCCGAACAGGAACTCGGCCAGCGTCTTGGACAGCTCCGTCTTGCCGACGCCTGACGGGCCCGCGAAGATGAACGACCCGCCGGGCCGCTTCGGGTCCTTCAGGCCGGCCCGGGTCCGCCTGATCGCCTGCGACAGCGCCTTGATCGCGTCGTTCTGGCCGATCACCCGCCGGTGCAGCTCGTCCTCCATCCGGAGCAGGCGCTGCGACTCCTCTTCGGTGAGCTTGAACACGGGAATGCCGGTGGCGGTGGCGAGCACCTCGGCGATGAGCTCCTCGTTCACCTCCGCGACGACATCCATGTCGCCGGCCTTCCATTCCTTCTCCCGCGCCGCCTTCTTAGCCAGCAGCTGCTTCTCGTTGTCGCGCAACGCTGCTGCTTTTTCGAAGTCCTGCGAGTCGATGGCCGATTCCTTCTCCCGGCGCACCTGGGCGATCTTCTCGTCGTACTCGCGCAGGTCCGGCGGCGCGGTCATGCGGCGGATCCGCATCCGGGAGCCGGCCTCGTCGATCAGGTCGATGGCCTTGTCCGGCAGGAAGCGGTCGCTTATGTAGCGGTCGGCCAGCTGGGCCGCGGCGACAAGCGCGCCGTCCGTGATGGACACGCGGTGGTGCGCCTCGTACCGGTCCCGCAGCCCCTTGAGGATCTCGATCGTGTGCGAGATGGTCGGCTCGGCCACCTGAATGGGCTGGAACCTGCGCTCGAGCGCGGCGTCCTTCTCCAGGTACTTGCGGTACTCATCGAGCGTGGTGGCCCCGATGGTCTGCAGCTCGCCACGGGCCAGCATCGGCTTCAGGATCGAGGCCGCGTCGATGGCGCCCTCGGCGGCCCCGGCCCCGACGAGCGTGTGGATCTCGTCGATGAACAGGATGATGTCGCCCCGGGTGCGGATCTCCTTGAGCACCTTCTTGAGCCGCTCTTCGAAGTCACCGCGGTAACGCGACCCGGCCACCAGCGCGCCGAGGTCCAGCGTGTACAGCTGCTTGTCCTTGATGGTCTCGGGGACCTCGCCCTTGACGATCTTCTGGGCCAGTCCCTCGACCACCGCCGTCTTGCCGACGCCGGGCGCGCCCACCAGGACCGGGTTGTTCTTGGTCCGCCGGGACAGCACCTGCATGACCCGCTCGATTTCCTTCTCCCGGCCGATGACCGGGTCGAGCTTGCCCTCGCGCGCGCCCTGGGTGAGGTTCCGGCCGAACTGGTCGAGGACCAGCGACGTCGACGGCGCGGACTCCGCGGCCGCCCCCGATGCGGCGGGCTCCTTGCCCTGGTATCCGTGCAGCAGCTGGATCACCTGCTGACGCACCCGGTTCAGGTCGGCGCCTAGCTTCACGAGCACCTGGGCAGCCACGCCGTCACCCTCACGGATGAGGCCGAGCAGGATGTGCTCGGTGCCGATGTAGTTGTGCCCGAGTTGCAGCGCCTCGCGCAGCGAAAGCTCAAGCACCTTCTTGGCGCGGGGCGTGAACGGGATGTGCCCGGACGGCGCCTGCTGGCCCTGGCCGATGATCTCCTCGACCTGCTGCCGCACGGCGTCCAGGCTGATCCCGAGCGACTCGAGCGCCTTGGCCGCGACACCCTCGCCCTCGTGAATGAGGCCGAGCAGGATGTGCTCAGTGCCGATGTAGTTGTGATTGAGCATCCTGGCTTCTTCTTGCGCCAGGACAACAACCCGCCGCGCTCTGTCGGTAAACCTCTCGAACATTTCGTCGCTCTCCTCACAGCACGGGCGGGCCCTATCCTTGCCTACTCCGCATAGTAGCCGCGTGCCCACGGTTGCAGCCGCGTGCCCACGGTTGTGCTCTTAATCCGAGTATGCGCCACGCACCACAGGACGTTCCCTGGACACGGGCCGTTCACCCCTATCCAACCCTCCTGATCAGGCCCGTGTTCCCGGTACGCCGCAAGCGAACGCCCGGCCGCGGCCCCTCGGCAGCCCCTCTCGCGGGTCGTGCCCGCAACTGGCCGGAACACCCGGCCCCGGACAAGCAAACGCACCGTTGGCCCCTGGACGGCCAGAGCCGTCCCGCTGGGCCAACGGTGCGATCTCCGGCCGGCCCGGCCGCGGGAGGATCCGCGAGGACGATCCTGGCCGGGGCCGATCCTGGGTGACACCGCTTGCTATGGGAGTCGCTCGCCACAAGGCGATGAGCCCGGCGCCCGCTTAAGAACTCGCGAACTCCGGTACCTAGGTATACGTCCGTACTAGTGCGCCGCTTCATACTCAGCGACGATGTTCGCCGGAATACGGCCGCGCTCATTGACCTTGTATCCGCGCTGCTTCGCCCACTGCCTGATTTGGGCACTGCGCTCGCGGCCAGGACCAGTGCGCGCCCGCCGGCGCCTAGCCGGAGCGCTCGCTTTGCGCGCGTGCTCCACATAGTGGGCAAGCTCTTTACGAAGCTTGCCTGCGTTGCCGGTACTCAGATCGATCTCATACGAGGCACCATCGAGTCCAAACGGGACGGTCTCGGTAGCCTCGCTACCGTCGAGATCGTCGACGAGAAGCACCTGCACCTTCTGTGCCATGGAATCAGCCCTTCTGACGGAGCAACCTATTTCAGTTGCTAAATGTATACCCAATCTCTTGATGTTGACAATTCCGCAACAAGTGCTGGTGTTTTTCTCAGTGCGCTGCCATCGGCGGCATCCGGGAGCCGTCACTCAGCGTAATCAGGCATTGGTGGCATCGTTAGCACCGTCTGCGAGACACAGATCATGCGCTCCGCCGATACTTGGATCAGCCGGCCAAGCGTTTACCCGGTTCGAGCAGTTCTACCTGTTCGGATAAACCCGCCGTGGCATGACATTTCAAGACCGCTGGTCGCGGGATCGGCGCTTGTCGTTCCTCTCCGCACGGCGCTTGGGGGACATCTCCCGCCGTAGGAAGATCGCCAGGCCGATGAGGAAGGCAACACAAACTACCAGCGGCGGAGTCAGCGCCGCGAGGTCCTGCCACATAGCCGGGTCCTCTCTACCTCCGGCCCGGCGGACGGTGCTCCCGCTGGGCTTGTATCGTCTCGTGCGCCACGCCGATGCTCATTTTTACCGTTCCGGTAAGAGACGCAACAGCATGCGGGTGTTGCCGAGCGTGTTGGGCTTTACCCAGCCTAGGTCGAGAAACTCCGCGACGCCCTCGTCATAGGAACGCAATAGCTCCTGGTACACCTCTGCGGCCACCGGAGTGCCGTTGATGGGCCGGAATCCGTGCCGGGCGAAGAAGTCCACCGCGAAAGTCAGGACGAACACGCGATCCACGCCCAGGGCGCTGGCCCGCTGCAGGAGAGTGTCGACGACCCCGTGACCGATACCGAGTCCCTGGCAGTCCTCGCGCACCGCCACCGTCCTGATCTCGGCGAGATCCTCCCACATCACATGCAATGCGCCACATCCCGCCAGCGCGGCATCGGGCCGGAGTTCCGCTACGCAGAACTCCTGGATGTCCTCATAGAGCGTGACGGGAGCCTTACTCAGCAAACGTCCAGACTCAACATTGCCGTCGATCAGCTTCCGGATCACGGGCACGTCACGCGTGCGCGCGGGCCTGATCGTGTACGCCATAGCGCGGTCTACGATAGCCGCTGCGCGGACGGGCCAGGCGGGCGGCCGCGGACGGCCGCGGACGGCCCAAGGTAAAATTTCCTCCTAGTCGGTGGCGACCGGGCTCTGATTCCAATATGGTGCATCGCTGTGCGCAAACTCAGCGGAGCTGCCTGCCTGGCGGCGGCAACGGCTGCGCTCGCCCTGGTCGTACCGGGCGGGAGCAGCGCGGCGCAGACGACGGCGCCCAAGCCGAACCTGACCACCCTGGTCGCAGCGGCAAAACAGCTCGAGTTCCAGATCAACGCGCTGAGCGAGCAATACGACGGCCTGCGCATCCAGCTCACCCGCGCTCAGGCGGACGCCCGGATCGCCGAGGATGCCGCCGCCCGGGGCGCGTCCGCGCTGACCGTCAGCCAGCAGGCGGTGGCCCAGCTGGCGGCCGAGAACTACATGAACTCCGGGCTCGATCCGACGCTCCAGGCGCTGACCACCGGTAATCCGGAGCAATTCCTGAACCAGGCGTCCACGATCACCGAACTCGATCAGTCAAGCGGCACCAAGGTCAGTACGCTGAGCAACGAGGTCAGCCAGGCGCTGCGGGCCAAGCAGACGGCCGACCAGCAAGTGGCGGCGGTCAAGGCGCTGCAGACTCAGATGAACGCCAAGAAACAGGCCATCGACGCCAAGATCGACGTGATCAACGGCGCGGCGATGAAGCAGGCGATGGCGGTTTTCACCCAGACCGGGAATTATCCCAACATCAGCATCCCGACCGCGAATACCGTCGGGGCTCAGGCCCTGCAGGCGGCGATGACCAGGCGGGGCGACCCCTATATCTGGGGCGCGGCTGGCCCGGGCGAATTTGACTGCTCCGGGCTGGTCGTGTGGGCCTACGCCCAGGAAGGCATCGCGCTGCCGCACTATACCGGCAGCCTGTGGAACTCAGGCGTGCACGTGGCCCGCGCCGACCTGGAGCCGGGTGATCTGATCTTCTTCTTCGCCGACATCAGTCACGTCGGCATTTACGTAGGCAACGGGCTGATGATCGATGCTCCCGACTTCGGCCAGACGGTGAAGGTCGAGCCGATCTACTGGAGCGCCTACGTCGGTGCCGTCCGGATCGGCTGAGGCTGCCGGAGGACGGTCACCTCAGCCCCCGGGTCTCGGCCTGGCCGGCGTTCCTTTCGTAGACCAGCCGCAAGCCGATAAGGGTGAGCCAGGGTTCGAAAGCGTCAATGACGCTGACCTCGTCGATGACCAGGGAGGCCAGCCCGCCGGTGGCGATGACGGTCACCGCGTCTGGGTCCTCGGGCGACAGCTCGCGCGCCATCCGGCTGGCAATTCCCTCCACCTGCGAGGCGAACCCGTAGACGATGCCGGATTGCAAGGACTCCACGGTATTTTTCCCGATGACCCGAGGTGGCCTGGTCAGCTCGACTTTAAGCAACTGCGCGGCCCGGCGTGACAGCGCGTCCACGGATATCTCGATTCCGGGCGCAAGTGCGCCGCCGACGAACTCGCCCCGCGCGCTCACCGCGTCAAAGTTTGTCGAGGTGCCGAAATCCACGACTATCGCCGGGCCGCCGTAAAGGTGGACCGCCGCGAGCGAGTTCATGATCCGGTCGCTGCCCACTTCCTTGGGGTTGTCGGTCCGCACCGGGACGCCCGTCTTTACCCCGGGCTCGACGATGACGGTTTCCAGGTCACCGTAATAGCGCTCGCACATCTCTCTCATCTCACGCAGCACCGAAGGCACGGTTGAGCACAGCGATATACCGTGAATATCCCTTTCGGCAAACGCGTTGCGGGCCGCGAGCAGGCCGTGCAGGACGACGGCAAGCTCATCCGCGGTCCGGTCAGGGACCGTCGCGATCCGCCAGTGCTCGATCACCCGATCCCCGTCGAATACGCCGAGCACCGTGTTGGTGTTTCCGATGTCAATGGTCAGCAGCATGATGAGCCCGCCCTTCCTTGGCCGCGTCACCGGGCCGTGTCCCGGCCGGCCCGGTGACCCCGGCCGGCAGCACGACGGGCACGTTGTCGATCAACCGGGTGCCGCCTGCCCTGGCCGCCGCGATCAGCAGCGCGGGCCCGGCGTGCGGCGACCGGACCGCGGTAAACGTGCGCGGGTCGACCACCGCGACGTAGTCGACGGCCAGGGCCGGCTCGGCCCGCAGCACCTCCTGGGCGGCGCTGAGCACCGCCGTCGCGCCTTCGGCCGCCCGGGCGTGGCCCGCCTGCAGGGCTCGCGGCAGGGCGAGCGCTACCGTCCGCTCGGCCGCGGACAGGTAACGGTTCCTGCTCGAGGTGGCCAGCCCGTCGGCGTCGCGCACGGTGGGCACCGACTCGACGGTGATATCCAGGTCCGTGTCGGTCACCAGGCGGCGGACCAGCGCGAGCTGCTGCGCGTCCTTCGCACCGAAGACCACGATGGCCGGCCGGGTCAGGTGCAGCAGCTTCAGCACCACGGTCAGCACGCCGTCGAAGAAACCCGGCCGGAACTGACCCTCGAATACCCGCCCGGCCGGCCCGGGCTCGACGGTCACCTCCGGCTTGCCGCTGGGGTACATCTCGGCGGCGGACGGGACGAAGACCAGGTCCGCCCCCTCCGCGGCGCACATGGTCAGGTCCTCCTCCAGCGTCCGCGGGTAGCGGGCAAGATCTTCGCTCGGCCCGAACTGGAGCGGGTTGACGAAGATCGACACGATCACGCTGCCGTCCGGCCCCGCCATGGTCCGGGCCGCCCGCAGCAGGGTGCGGTGGCCGATGTGCAGCGCGCCCATGGTCGGCAGCAGGACGACGGGGCCGCTGCTGGCGTCCAGGCCGGCTCGCACGGCGGCCAGTTCGGCCTTCGTCCGGGCCAGCACCGGCGGCGCCCCGTCGCGGCCGGTCGCGCCGTTTCTCGCCGGGGCGCTCACCGGCGGCCGCCGAGCACGTCGAGCAGGCGCTCCGCGTCGGC
>OCTA010001012.1_pt1 | contig 26185 bp, 25 predicted proteins | sample 1538991 | NCBI WGS metagenome assembly OCTA01 (sample SAMEA3539302, study PRJEB22396) | soil metagenome | biome: tundra; feature: field; material: soil | place: USA | collected 2010-05 | depth 0.15 m | reverse complement strand
GCAGATCGTAACCGAGAACAATCGGCTCATCGCGGTAATGCCGTGCGATCCGCTGCCAGATCCGAATCGGCAGTTCCTGACTTTCCGCGCTGTCATACAACCACGGATAGCCGCGGCTATCGTCGATGTTCGTGCCCGTCTGGCCGCCCGGCGCGCAGTGCATGTCGAGGATCACCCAGAGAGAATCCTCCCGGCACCAATCGATCACCGGGTCCAGCAAATCGAATCCCGCATCTGTCAGAAAGAATTTATAGTGCAACGGAATGCGCACTGAGTTAAACCCGCACCGTCGGATGAACGCTATATCCGCTTTCGTCAGATAGCTCTTGCGGTATTGCCGCCAGAAAGATGCCGCCTCCGTAGGCCCGACTAGTTCTTCGATTAGAGCCTCAATCTCGCTCGGCGATTGCGCCCCACCCTCGAAGAGAAACATAGAGCCTTCGGCTCCAACCAGTTTCCGAGATTGATGCCGCGCAGCCTGAGTTTCTCGCCATTGGGGGTAAGCAGATCTTTGCCTCGCGCTTGCACGAACCGTTTGGCGGCCTCGGCCCTTCCCGCCAAGCCCGCCGCGCAAAAACCGGCCGCGCACATCCATTGCCGGCGTGAAAACCTCATCTCGTCACCCACTGTACGAACCGCAACGCTGCCCCGATTGTATGCCAGCAGCGGCCCGATAGTTGCCTGAAATCATCGAAAGACTTAAACGCCAGGAAGCGCGTTGCATCGTGTTTTGCAGCAACTGTGGAGCACAGGCGATCGCTCCCCAGAGATTCTGCGGTCGCTGCGGGTCTGCCTTGCGCCTGCCGAAGGCGCGGCCGACAAACCTCATCCACTCGTTAAGGAAATTCTGGCGCCGTATCAGCAACGGCGTCGCGCCGGGTCAGCTTTGGCGGCAGTTTCAGACCGAAACGAAGGCCAGCTACCGGCTCTACGCACAAGAAGTCCATTGGGAGCGAGCCCCGACGGAAACGCCGCTCACGCGATTTCTCCGAATTACCCGGGCCCTGTTCTGGGCGATGATGATGAAACTCTCTCCCGGCCGCCGCGTTCTGCTGCTTGCCGCGCTCGTCCTGCTGGCCTCGCCGGTCTGGCAACTGCAGTGGAATCAGAATACTGCGACGGCGCCCAACCTGTCGGTCCTCGGTGGAATCGCGCTGCTCATTCTGCTGGCTTTGGAACTGGCGGACCGCGTCAGTTTGAAGCGCGACCTTGAAATTGCCCGCGAAATTCAAAACTGGCTTATGCCGGCCGTTCCGCCGCAAGGACCGGGTCTGGATTGCGTTCGCCAGGCGCGCGGCTAACACCGTGGCCGGCGACTACTACGATGCTTTCTTCCGCCCCACTCCCGGGCGCGGCTCGCCGGATTCGAAATCCTCGGCTCCCAACCAACCGCTGATGTTGGTGGTGGCGGATGTTGCCGGAAAGAGCGTTCCCGCCGCGCTCTTGATGGCCACCCTGCAGGCGAGCCTTCACACACTCTCCGCGCTCTCGCCGACGCTGCTCGACCTGGTAACCCGTTTGAACCAGTACGCCTGCGCGCAGAATACGGGGCGCCAGCGCTTCACCACCGCGTTCATTGCCGAATGGCGGCGCGATACCGGACTGCTCACCTACGTAAATGCCGGACACAACTGGCCCGTGTTGCGCCGTGCCTCCGGCGTAGTGGAGCGCTTGGCGGCGGGCGGTCTGCCCCTCGGCATAAAACCGGACGCGAGTTATGAGTCCGCGAACACCGTTCTGGGCCCAGGCGATGTGCTCCTGATCTTCACCGATGGCGTTGTCGAAGCGAAAACGGCAAAGGGGAAGAATTCGGGGAATTGCGCATGCTGAACTGCTTCTATAGCTGTTGCGACCGCACCGCGCCCGAAGCGCTGAACCAGATTATGTCGTCCGTGGACGCTTTCGTTGGCGCCGCCCCGCAACATGACGATATGACGTGCCTGATCCTGCGAAACTGTGCTCCAAAGCGGGTAGAGAGCGATTCATCTGTCCGCGATGTTTGCCATGCTGCGGCTGGGGCTGTCGCTTAGGACGGGCCGGATCTGTCCGGAAGCCGACTGACCGCGAATTGCTGTCTTTGCACGCTTGAACGCCGGTATGAGGCAGTCTGCGCCCTTTCGCTCAATTGGGACGAGATTGCGCGATCTAGCCCCATAAGGTTTTGAGTGCGGTGGATGCCGACCCGCAAATCTCAGGCATACTTGCCGACCCCGATTGCTATACTCATGGCGCAGACCCGACATTGCCAAAGTACTTCACATTGCTCGAGGCCGAAAGCCTGTTGCCCGAGGTGGCACAGTTGCTTCGCAGTTGCGTCCAGGCAAAACAGGACTACGATCAAGCTGACGATGAACTGCGGGGAGTTGCCACGCGGATCACGCTGGCCGGAGGCATGGTGATTGTCCGGGAGCGGGTGGCCGAAGTTCGAAACCGGAAAGACTCCGCCGCGCACACCATAAAATCCGCCCTCGAAAAAATCGAACAGATTGGCTGTCATCTTAAGGACCTCGGTCAAGGACTGGTGGACTTTCCAACTCTCTATCGCGACCAGGAAGTGTACCTATGCTGGAAGCTGGGTGAGCCTGGCATTAGTTTCTGGCACCACGTTGAAGATGGTTTTAACGGCCGCCAACCGGTGGACGCGGAGTTCATTGCGCATCATCGCGGCAATCCAGTCAGTTGAGCCCCGCCGATTGTCGAGTTGCTAAACTAACGCTCGAATGCTATTGGCTCGGGAATTCATAGCCTACATGTCGCGCGAACTGGTGACGCGGTTGAGCCCCGGTTCTTTTGAGACCTCGAATCCTGCGTTCGCGGCGGGAGTAATCACGCAAATCATCGACGAGGATTTGTCGATCGAGGATAAGTTAAACGACGAAGTCCGCGACTTGTTGGAAGACTACAGCGAGTACATGCGACGGGAGAATGTCTCCTATCAGGAGATGTTCCGCAGAGTCAAAAACCAGCTGCTCGCGCAACGCAAGGTGATCCGCGCTTCGGGCCGCGATAGCGGGGAATCGATTAAGCTGTCCCGCGACAAAGTCAACGACCTGGCCCACAAGATCGTCTCCGGTGTCCGTAAGTCGCGCGATTTTCGGGTGCGCAAAGACGCCAATGAACTCCGCTTGGCGCTGGTGCGTGAAATCACGGAACTGCTGCAGTTGGAAGACCGGGTGGATAAAGCGGCGCGGCTAAAGATCAAAACCCAAAAACGCGAAATCACCGAAGGCGGCGAAGAGTACGACGTGCTTTTCAGACGTTATTACGCGGAAGAGTTGAAGAAATTGGGGATCAATCTTCACGTTTCTTAGTTGCCGCTACGCCAAGCGGCGAAGTTCTGATTGCCTGCGCATCGTAGACCAACAGCGCGTCCGTGCCGAACACCGGTTTAATGCCGGCTAACTTGTGCGCGCGTTTCAAAACAAAGTAGTCGATGGGCAGGAATAGCAGGCGTTGCAGCCGCTTCTCCGAGTAATCGCCTTCCATGGTGTCCTGCCAGCGGCGGGACCACTCATCGGCGAAGGTATCGAAATAGTCCGCCTGTGTCCCGGTCTCCCAATCTACCCAAACGGCGCGCCTGGAGCGGGCGCGGAATGCCCCTGGGTAAAGATCCTTCCCGGCGTCCGGGAAGAGAAACATGGAGCCGCCCCAGGTATTCGCCTCCGCCCAGTTCGCCAACTGAACGTCGTCAAGGGCAGGGGCGGGCGCGCGCCGATAGAGATTAGTTGCCGGGATCAAAAGAATCAGCCCAAGGTAAGGCAACGCCGTGCGCCAACGGCCAACCGATGTGGCCCGCATTCCCGCTATGGCGCAGACCACCGAAGTACAGACCACCAGCAAAGACAGCGTTTGCGCCGGTTGGATTTGCGGAACCAGAAACCAGCGCGCGCGTTCCAGCAAGACGTAAGAAAGAGGAACGCTGAGCAAGCCAAGAATGGGCAGCAAGATCAGTAGCCATCGCGCCTGACGGTTGAGCGACGGCCAGACTTGTCTGGTGACCCAGAGCGCGACGAGCAGGAGCGCCAGGTAGATCCACAAGTCCCTGGCCACCCAGGAGGAAACCCATACGCTTGGGGTTCGATATTGTTGGATACGGGTAATGGGCGCCGCCACCTTGTCGAAAAGACCGCGGGGATCGCGGGCTCCGGGCTGCAGTTGAGCCATGTTTGCAAGCAGCAGAATGAAGACCGCGAGGATCGTGAGACTCGGCCGCGCCAGCCGCCGCAGTTTGGGATCGCACGCGAACATAATCAGTAAGGCGATCCAGAACGGGGCGGCGGCGCGGGCATCGTAAACGAACGCCAAACCACCGGCAAAACCCGCCAGCAAAGGCTTCTCCCGGGCGAAAAAGCCGATGCAAAGCAGCAGTAGTCCAAAGGCGAAGGCGCGCGTGGTCGGCTCAGGATCGATTAGATGAAGTTCAGGCCCCGGCAGGAAGCCTCCCAGGTTGATGATGGCACTCGTCAGTAAAGCCCGGAGATCGCTCATTCCGCCCGACAACGCCAGGAGGAAGATGCCCATTGTCCCCGCCGCCCGGAATACGATTTGCTGCGCCAGTAATGCAGTTTCGATTTTGAGCCGGAGGACCTCGTGCAGAAACAGAGTAACTTCGTCGTAAATTGTGTAAGTGAAAAGAGGATGAGTCGCGACTAAGTCACGCGAGAGTAATCCTGGACTTGCCAAGCGCTCGAGTATCGGGACGTAGACTTGCGTCTCCGACCGCAGATAGCCGTGGCCCGGGAAGAATTCGAACTCGAACCACGTAACAACGGCGATTCCGGCGAGAATCAGGAGCGCTCGCCGCATTCAGCGCGCCGGCGTTTTCTCCAACTGCTGCTTCGCCCACAGCCGGTTCGGCTCAATCTGGAGCGCCTTCTCCAATGCCTGACGAGCCTCGGCGTCGCGGTTGGCCTTCCGCAGCGCGATGCCTTTCCACAGATAGGCATCCGCCGTGTTCGCATTGATCGAAATAGCCTTGTCGAATTCCTTGATCGCAATATCGACACCGCCCCCCATGGAAGGAGGCAGATAATAGTTCCCCACGCCTTGGCTCACATAGGCGAGAGCGAGTTTATTGTCCAGTTGCAGAGCTTTGGCGATCTCGTCGCGGGCGCATGGCCCGTACTGAATGGCCCCGAGCAGCGGATTTGCGGGAATAACCTGTCCGCACAATTCGCCGAGAAGTCTGTGGTACTCGGCGTTCGAACCGCTGTCCGACACCGCCTTCTTCGCCACGTCGATCCCGGCCTCGGCGTAAGACTCGGATTTTCTCTTGTCGCGAATCTCCATCGCGACTTCAGCCGCGTAAGAATACGCCAAAGCCAGGCGGTACTGGGCCTCCGCCGAACTCGGATGGGCTTGCGAATCCTGTTGCAGCTGGGCGATGCCGCGGTCCAGCGCCGCCAAATCCTGATGATCCCGGGCGTTCTTCAGGTCGCTCACGCTTGCGCTGTTGGCGAAACAGAGCGCGTACGAAACGAGCGCCAGAAGTAGCCGGGTCCGGACCAAGATGGTAGAACTTTTGAACATGCTGCCTCCATTGTAAAGAGGACGGCCCACCCGCATTACAGTTTCAACAGCTTGCGATCGATGAGCAAAAAATAGAGCGCGCAAATTACCACAAACACCCCGTTCAAGACCATAACGGAAGGGGCCGAGGTGCGCGCGATGAGGAACCCGCAAACGGCGCTGCCGATTGGCATGCCGCCCCGGAAGGCGACGTTGTAAACGCTCATAACACGGCCTCGCATGGCGTCTTCGACGCGCAGCTGAACGACCGACAAGTTAACCGCGAATACCACGATGAGGCAACCGCCCGCCGCGAACACCATGGCGATACTGAGGAAGATATTCCGTGAAAGTCCAAACGCGGCGATAAGGACCCCCAGCAGCGCCATCACGAATAACGAGAGCTTGGCCTGCCGCTTATTCTTCAGGCTTGCGATCGCCAGCGCCCCCGTAACCGATCCCGCGCCGGAGAAGCACAACAGCAGCGTAAAGACGTTAGCGCCGCCGTGCAGAACCTGATGCGCCATGACTGGAAGAAACGTGATCAGCGGAAACGAAAATAAGGTCAATAGGAAGGCCAGCGCGACCAATGATGTCATCCCTTCACGCTTCCGGATAAACTGTATGCCCTCCTTCATGCTTTGAATCACGGAAATTTCAACCTTCGCGGGAACGAACTTCGTACGGATCATCAGTAATGTTACGATCACGGCGGCGAACGAGACGCCATTCAAGCCGAAGCACCAGGCGGCGCCCAACTTCGTTAACGCAATGCCGCCCAGCATGGGGCCGAGCACGCGCGCCAGGTTGAACTGAATCGAGTTCAACGCGATGGCATTGCCCATATCGTCTTTGTGGACCAGCGTGGGGATCAGCGCCGAATACGCGGGCCCTCCAAACGATTGGGCCAGACCGACCGTGAACGACAAACACCAAATGTGCCAGATCTGGACAACCTTTGCGAGCACCAGCGCGGTCAGGGTAAAAGCGCAGGCCATTTGAATCACTTGCGAGGCGAGCAAAATTCCGCGGCGGCTTTTACGGTCGGCAAAGACGCCGCCAAACAGCGAAAACAGGAAGATCGGGATCTGGCCAAAGAAGGCGTCGAGCCCTAAATAAATGGAGGAATTGGAGAGCCGGTAAACGAGCCAGCTTTGGGCTAGAATCTGCATCCAGGTCCCAATGCTGGAAGTGCAAGCCCCCAGCCACATCAGCCGAAAATCGGGATATTCGAAAGCTTTGAAGGTTCGTTTCAGCAACGGATTCTGGCTAAGGGAGAGGCTGATTCCGTTCGATCAAGTGGACTAGATTTCCGTCCGCATCCGCAAAGAAAACGAGACGATTGCCCTGGTTTTCATACGGCTCGCCGGAGAACTTCACGCCCTTCGCGTTCAAGTCGTCATAGGCGGATTTGAAATCGCTCACCGCAATGGCGATGTGACGCAGCCCGGGCGTGCGCATTTCGTTCGGGCCCCGCTCCCCTTGCGCCTTCACCATCTCGATAATCCCGCCGTTCGGAGCCTTGACGAAATAGTTGCCTTCGTACTCGTAGTTGATGCGAAATCCAAGATGCGAGACATACCATTCGGCAAGGCGTTTAGGGTCTGGAGAAGCAATGGCGAAGTGCTCGATGCCGGTAAACATAGAAACCCGGATTGTAGCAGCCGCTAAAGGACCTGCTGCGCCCGCAGCCATGCTTCAAGTTGTGGGTTGAGAAAGTCGTGGATGTGCAGGTCGAGACCTTCGAAGTGGGTTGGGGTGGTCTCGACGCCGACCAGCCGCATTCCCGCCGCGCGCCCCGCTTCAATGCCGGTCGGGGAATCCTCAAAGACGATGCAGTTGGCCGGCTTCACGCCAAGCAGGTCCGCGGCCCTCAAGTAGATGTCCGGCGCAGGCTTCGGATGGGTCACCTGTTGGCCGTCCACGATCACGTTGAAATACTTGCGCAGCGCGAATTGATCCAGAACGAAGTTGATGTTCGCCGGTTCCGCATTCGAGCCGATGGCTTTTGGCACAGCGCTGTAGCGCGCCAGGAATTCGGCAAGGCCCGCGACACGATAAGCATCGACACCGCCCGCCGTCATCATCTCGCGCCACAGCCTCTCTTTGGCTGCGCCGTGCTCGAAGACGGCCTCCTCGGTCAGGTCGCCGCCAATCAGGTCGGCAACCAATTCCGCATTTCGCTTGCCATGCATTCTCGCCTTGAGATCTTCAGCCTCAACGCCCAGGCGATCCAGATACCGCCGCCATGCCTCGGTGTGCAGCGGCATCGAATTAACCAGGACTCCGTCCAGATCGAAGATGAAAGCAAGGCCCGACGGAAAAACTGACGTCACGGCGATGAGAATAGCACGCGAGCACCGTTGCGGGTGAAGAAGCGATTCAGCGTTTATAATAGTGCAGATCGACTCTTTGCCAACAATCGCAATTACGCTAAGAGAATATCCACTTGGGTGGAGATGACAAGTCGGGCGAGGTCGGTCGGCCGCTACACATGGCGAGTAGCTCTTGCGGCGTTGCTTGCGGTCGTAGTCCTGGGTTCGGTCGCGCCCTTCATTAACGCTTCGGCCTTCAGCGGACGCATCGAGCGGGCGCTAGAAGCTTCTCTGGGGCGAAAGGTCACGTTCACGGAAGTGCACTTCTCGCTGTTCTCCGGGCCAGGCTTTACGCTGACCGATGTGACCATTCAGGAGGAGCCGAGCTACGGTCTGGAGCCCTTCGCGTACGTGCCCAAACTGCGGGTTCGTCTGCGCCTGGATCGCTTACTGCTAAGGCGCATCGCTGTCTCGAGTCTGCAGCTTGTCGAGCCATCGCTCAACATCGTCAAAAGGAATGACGGGATGTGGAACGTGCTGGAACTGGTCGGCCGGTTGAGCGCTCCCAGCCGGCTTCCCATCGACCTCTTCCCCGCCTTCCAGATCTCCGAAGGCCGCATCGATTTCAAACTAGGTTCACGCAAGACGACCTTCTACATCACCGATTCCGACCTGAGCGTCTACCCCGAGCGCTCCGGCAAGCTGTACTTACAATTCTCCGGGTCGCCCGCGCGCACCGACCGCGCCGGCAATGGATTTGGCCATCTGCACGGCACTGCCAACTGGTATCTGAAGCCGGCTGCCGCGGATTCTAATCAGCTGGAAGGGGACGTCACGATCGACCCCAGCAATCTAAGCGAACTGACGACGCTGTTCGAAGGCGAGGATGCGGGCGTGCATGGGATGGTGAGTTCGCACGCGCGTATCGAAGGTCCCGCCACGGCGCTGCGGCTCTCCGGCGATTTGCATCTGGCGGATCTCCATCGCTGGGATTTGCTGCCCTCCAGCGGACAAGACTTACGCATTCGCTATCAGGGGCAGGCCGACCTTGTGGCGCATAAATTCGATATGGAAACCGTGCCGGCTGACCCCGGCGAAACTCTGCCGGTGGCACTTCGCGTGCGCATCAACGATCTGGTCTCGATCCCCTCCTGGACAGTGCTCGCTACTTTGAATAAGCTGCCGGTGGAACAGATGCTGCCGATCGGCAGACGCATGGGCTTCGTGTTGCCCGATAGCGTGGGTCTCGCCGGCACCGTAGACGGCGTGGTCGGATACTCCAGCACGCGCCGACTGGAAGGCGGTCTTTCCCTCAACGACGTGGTTGCGACTCTGCCCGACACGCCGCCGCTCCGCGCCGCCAATCTGACTGCCAGCATTTCCACCAGCCAAATACATGTCGAGCCCGCCGTTATAGAAACGACCGGGAGCGGCACGCTCCGGGTGGGCGGCGATTACGATGCGGTAAAGCAGGACGTGCGAATCTCGCTCGCCGCGGTTGACTTTCCGATGTCCGCGTTGAAGAATACTTTCGACGCTTGGTTTAGTCCGCCTGCTTCTCTCGAAGGCCTGCAAGGAGGGAAGGTGACCGGACAGATCGTGTACGGACGTTCCGGTCCAGAGCCCGCTTCCTGGTCGGGCCGATTCCATTTTGCGCATGCCTCCCTGGTGATCCCCGAACTGGCGGGGCCGCTCACAAACGCGCAAGGCGCAGTCGATTTCGACAAAGCGAACTTCAGCTTGGACCAATTTTCCGCCGCCGCCGGCAACACTCTTTTCACCGGAACTTATCAATACACTGCACAAGCCAGGCGGCCGGAGCGCGTGCACATCAGTGTCTCTGCGACAAGCTTGGAAGAACTGGAAGCCCTATTCGATCCGGTCTTGCGCGCCCAGGGGTTGCTGGCGCGTCTGGGTGTAGCTCATCGCACGATTCCACCTTGGCTATTGAGCCGCAACCTGTTGGGCGACGTGACTATCGACGAGTTGTCTATTCAGGGGAACAAGGCCGGCGCCTTGCGCTCGCGGGTTCTGTGGCGCGGCACGAACATCCAATTCCCCTCGTTCCAATTGACCCTGCCGCAAGGCGAGATCCAGGCCGCCGGCGATCTGAATATCGCAGCTAGTTTGCCGCGCTACCACTTCAAGGCAAAGGTCAACGGCTTCCCGTGGCGCGGAGGGATTTTGAGCGCTGACGGGCAGTGCCAAACCACCGGAATGGGGACGAGGGCGTTGCAGAATATAAAAGCCAGCGGAACATTCTCCGGTCAGGACTTGAGTGTTTCGGCCGACGATCTTTTCAGCAGCGTCTCGGGGAATTTCCTGTTTACATTCGCCGATGGCTGGCCGGACCTGCGCGTTTCGAACCTGCAGGCCGCACAGGGAGACGACTGGTGGACAGGTGAAGCGGCAAGTCAAAGCGACGGCAAGCTGGTGATCGATCTGGAGCGCCCAGGAGAACAGCGCCGCGTCGTCAGCACGCTGCGAGCGGAAGCGCCATCGCTCTCATCCGCCTTTTTCGCCCGGCCTTAAGCAAGCGCTAGCGGCGGCCTCCAGCCTGGATCTGAATCAAGGTTCTCGCGCCTAGCATGTAAGGCAGTTCATAGCGGCAAACCACCTCGGCTCGCACTCCGTATTTCTCCGCTTCGGCAAGCTCGTGCTCGACGTCCGGGCCTTTGTAGAGCAACAGCTTCGTTCCAGTCTTTATCACTTTCGCAAAGAGATCCAGCAGGCGTCCAATCGGCGCCACCGCGCGGGCTGTAACAATTTCCGGCCTTTGCGTGAAGGCGATTGTCTCGGCGCGCTCGGGAAACACATTGACATTCGCCAACTCCAACGACTCAACGGCGGAATCGAGGAAGCGCGCTTTCTTCTGAATCGATTCAGTTAGCGAGAACCGCACTTCGGGGAGCACGATGGAGAGCGGCACACCGGGGAAACCGGCTCCCGTTCCCGCATCCAGAATTCGTTTCGCGTGACGGAAATGCTGCCACGGCAAAACGGAATCATAAACATGTTTAATCGCGGCCTCGCGAGGTCCGGTGATCCGCGTCAGATTCATCTGCGCGTTCGCCGTCAGGATGAGGCGGAGATGACGGCCCGCTTTTTCGATCAGAGACTTGCGATGTGGGATGTCGGGGGGCAGCGCCGCGTCAAGTTCCTCCTCAAACTCCACGGTTTCATGATGACATCCCGAAAAGAATGATCGGTACGCGAAAATAAGGGTGAATGTTAAGAGCTGGAATTGTGGGTCTCCCCAATGTCGGGAAGAGCACCCTGTTTAATGCGGTCACGCAAACCCGTAAAGCGATGGCCGCCAACTATCGTTTCTGTACGATTGAGCCCAATATGGGCGTGGTTACGGTTCCCGACGAGCGGTTGGAAGTGCTGGCGAAACTGAGCAAGTCGCAGAAGATCATCCCGGCGGTTTTCGAGTTTGTCGATATCGCCGGTCTGGTAAAAGGCGCGAGCCAGGGCGAGGGACTTGGGAACCAGTTTCTTGGCCACATTCGCGAGGTGGATGCGCTGATACAGGTTGTTCGCTGCTTCGAGAATTCGAATATAGAGCACGTGATGGACACCGTGGATCCAGTGCGCGACATTGAAATCGTCAACACGGAACTGGTGCTGGCCGACATGGAATCGGTGGAAAAGCGCAAGGCGAAACAGCAGAAGGCGGCGAAGGGCGGCGACAAAAAAGCGCTTGCCGAAGTGGACTTGCTGGAAAAACTGGAAGCCCATTTGAACACTGGCAAGACGGTTGTCACGCTGGATCTCACGCCCGAAGAGAAGGCTCTGGCAAAAGGCTTTTTCCTGCTTACCGCCAAGCCAACGCTGTTTGCGTGCAATGTCGCGGAGGAGGATCTTGCAACCGCCGACAGCAACAAGTTCGTACAGCAGGTTCGCGCTTACGTCGGGGAACATCACGATACCAGCGCCGTCGTAGTCTCGGCGGAAATTGAATCGGAACTCGTGATGCTCGCTCCAGACGAACGCGACGAGTACCTGAAAGACCTGGGCGTCGCCGACACCGGCGCCAGTCATCTGATCCGCGAGGCTTACCATCTGCTTGGGCTGCGAACGTACTTGACGACAGGCGAAAAGGAGTCGCGCGCCTGGACCATCCACGCCGGGGACAAAGCCCCGCAGGCCGCCGCCGTCATTCACTCCGATTTCGAAAAGGCGTTCATTTCGGCTGAGTGCGTTTCGTACAACGAACTAATCGCGGCTGGATCTTTTGCTCGCGCCCGTGAGATTGGGAGGCTGCGCACGGAAGGCAAGGAATACGTTGTGCAAGACGGGGACGTGATCGAATTTAAGACCTACGTCTAGCTCCTGAAACGCGCGCCGCTTTCCGCAGGATTGCCACTTCCTGCGGCGTCAACTCGCGCCACCGGCCCATGCTCAGACCTTCCAGCGTCAACGGCCCGAGTTTGATGCGCACAAGCTTCAGCACCTTGCTTCCGACAGCTTCGAGCATCCGCCGGACTTGGCGATTGCGCCCTTCTTTGATCGCGATCTCAAGGAACGTGTATTTCTCCGAGTCCCGCTGCCGTTTTACAAGCGCGGGACGAGTGGGACCGTCGTCCAGTTCAACGCCATGAGCAAGTTGCGCAATCTGGTCGTCGGTCAGCAGCGTTGAAGCCTTCACCAGGTACGTCTTCGTCAACTCATGCAGCGGATTGGTCATGCCTTCCGCGAGCAGGTTGTCGTTCGTAAGAAGCAGCAATCCCGAAGTATCGAGATCAAGCCGCCCCACAGTGCCAACAAACTGGCCGACGTCTGGAATCAGATCGTACACCGTTGGCCGGCCCTCCGGGTCGCGATAGGTGGTTAGGTAGCCTTTGGGCTTGTAAAGCAGGATGTAGCGCTTCTCGACTGCGCCCACCGCTTTGCCATCCAAGGTCACCTTGTCGCGGTCGAGATCCACCCAGTGATCGGGCGTTTGGATCACCTTGCCATTCACCTGAACCCGGCCCGCGCCGATCCAACCGCGGGCCTCTGTCCTCGATCCAAGCCCCGCTTTTGAAAGCACGCGATCCAGCGTCTTGAGATTGCGCTCCGGTTTTAATTCTTTTCCTGGTCGAGCACTTTCCACCGTATGACTTGCTCTCCTCGAAAGAATACTTCAGAGATGCGCTCTGTCGCCGTGATGTCCTGCACCGGATCGCCATCTAACAGGATTAGCGTGGCGTCATGCCCGTTGGCGATCAATCCAATCCGGTCCTCTGCCCGCAGATACTTAGCCGCATTGTGAGTGGCGGCTTGGAGCGCAACGTCCGGAGGAATGCCCGCTTTCACCCACAGTTCAAGCTCGTGCTGGACCGTCGGCCCGTGGATGACAAGCATGTTGCCGGCGTCCGACCCGGTAATTAAAGTGACGCCGGTATTATAAGCGTTCATGAGGTTCCGATTAAGCAGCGCCAGCAGAGCGTCGAAAGAGCCGCCTGCTCCAGCTTTTTGCGCTTTCATCATCGCGCGGGTATCGGAAAGCAAATCTCCTGGCGCGGCGCGCTGCACGAGCGAGCGTTCCAGCGGCTCCGTGTTGCCGGTCTGCATGTCCGCGAGGGCTTCATAAACGCTGAGCGTCGGGTCGTAAGCAATGCCCTTTTGCTTCATCTCCTCGAACAGCGCGGCGGGGATTGGATCCTTGGCAGATCCATGTTCAATCGTGTTGGCGCCCGCATTCACGGCGTCTTTCACGTCTTCGGCGCTTCCAGTGTGCGTCGCGGTTGAGAGATTATCCTTCAAAGCCTGTGCGATGACCGCATCATAGATTTTCGTATCCAGGCGATTGAAAGAACCCCAGAGCGGACTGCCCGCTTCGAGCACAGCCTTAATGCCATCCACGCCCGCCTTCTTCAAATCGTCTACTTGCCGGCGCGCTTCATCCGGCGACTGCGGCAGCCGGACGAACTCCGCCTGGGCTGTTTGTCTCATCGCTGTCGGGAACCTCTCGAGCATTTCAGTCGGGTGTCCGCCGGCAGCCGTGAAGAGCGGACCGTAGGCGAAGAACTCGGCCCCAAGGTACTCTCCCGAGTTGATTCTTGCCTTCAACTTGAGGGAATTCGCGAGCATGTCGCCCGTACTGCGGACCGCCGTGATCCCGCAGTAAAGGTAAGCCGCCAGGCGCCGCGCGTCCGCGTTGGGCGCGACATATTTCGAGTAGTCCTTATAAACGCCGCCGGGCGCGCCAATGTGGACGTGCATGTCGATCAGTCCCGGCATCAGCGTACGGCCCGCTTCATCCCAAACATCGGCGTTGAAGGATTTCGTTTCGGTGGGCGGAGTCTGAAACACCTGCGCGATTTTGCCGTTCTTGATCAGCACCGCGCCATGCTGAATGACACGCCCGTCGCCAACGAAAATGCGAACGTTTTGGAAAAGCAGGGAACGGTTGCGGCTGGCCTGCCGCGATAAGATCTTCTCGGCCATAATATTCTGCTTTGTCGATGCCTGGTACACGCCGAGGACAAGGAAAGGCGCGAGCACCACCAAGATCCAAAGCTTTGCTTTGCCGGCAATCTTTTCTTCTTTCTCCCAGCGGAATAACTTCACGCCCACAAAGAGAGCAACCGCCATCGTGACGAAGAGCGCCAAGACGGAATCCCAGTTGGCCAGAATTCCCTGGCCGCCGATCATGATGGATTTCATGCCGTGGAAGAGGTACGTGGCCGGCAGGAAATTGGCTACCGTCTGAACCCACACGGGCATGATTTCAATCGGAAACGTTGCGCCGCTTAGGAGCAGCATCGGCAGGTACAGGATCTGAATCAATATCTGCGCTTCCTGAGCGGAGTTCACGACCGCGGCCACGATCATTCCCAGCGAGCGGAACGTCAGCAGTCCAATGCAGACGAACAGCAGCACGGACCAGAAGTTCGGCGGGATCGGCATGTGATAAATAACCCGGGCCAGTAAGAAGAAGAGGAAGACGGTAGGAATAAAGTTGACGAGTCCGGACACCATCGACGCGACAATCACCGGCAGGGGAGAAATGGGAGCAACCTTGAAGCGGCGCAGCACATTCGTTTCCCGATCCTGCACGGTCCGCATGCCCGCGCCAAAGAAGCCGGCGCCGAGCACGCCGAAGATCACCACCATCGCGATGACTTGCGCCATGGCGGCGGAACTTTTTCCGCCCTCGAACAGTTGCGCGAACAGAAAAAAGAACATCAGGGGGAAAAGATAGCTAAAGAACAGGACGGCGCGGTCCCGTGCCATCAACTGCAGATTGCTCTTGATCGCGGCAAGGTAGGATCTCATTACTCGCGCAGCTTCTTTCCGGTAAGTTCGATGAAAACGTCTTCGAGCGTAGGCCGCTTGGTGTGGATATCGACCAGCGTTAGCCCGGCGTGATCGATCCACTTCACAAGTTCGACGATGGTGGCGGCCGCCGAATCCGTCTGCATGGAAATGGTCCGGCCGTCATCGCGGAACAAATGCTTCTCGGTTCTCAGGCGTTGGGACATGCTCTCTACCGGAAGCGTCTCATTGGCGGTGACTTCCACCAGCGTTTTGCCCAGGACGCGCTGCTGGATCTCGCGCGGGCTGCCCAGTTCGATGATCTTCCCGTTATCGATAATCGCCACGCGGTCGCACAAACGTTCGGCTTCTTCGATGTAATGGGTGGTAATCAGAATGGATCGGTGGCCCTCCTTCAATTCCTGGATGATGCCGTGTATCTCGTGCCTCACTTGCGGGTCAAGGCCGGTCGTGGGCTCGTCCAAAAACAGCAGCGCGGGATCGTTCACCAGGGCGAGAGCGAGAGCGACGCGCTGCTTCTGGCCGCCCGAGAGCGAATTATAGAGCGCGTCCTTCTTGTCCCATAATTGCAGCCGCTTCAGAATCTGGTCGCGATCCGAGTTGTGCGAGTAGAAGGCTGCAAAAAGCTCCAGCGCTTCGTGGACCTTCATCTTGTCCGGAAGGTTTGTGGCTTGCAGACAAACGCCGATCCGCTCCTTAATCTGCTTGGACTGCAAGGCGGGATCGAATCCCAGGACCGACACTTTGCCGCCGCTGCGCGGCCGCAGTCCTTCCAGAATTTCTATCGTGGTTGTCTTGCCCGCGCCGTTCGGACCAAGCAGGCCAAAGACTTCGCCGGAGGGAATTTCGAGATCTATGCCGCGAACGGCCTCGAAAGCGCCATAGGACTTATGCAGGTCCTGAACGGATATCGCAGGCGACTCGGTCATGTTCTATGTCAGTATGCACGATGGCAGGGGCCATCTTGTTCGCACGAGTTTCGCCGCGGATCAGATCCGCGTACGTCTCCCGCTGCCTGGCAACATCTATACGGGAACCATCGATCAAAAGTTCGCAAGGACGGGGACGGGAATTGTAGTTCGACGCCAAGACAAAGCCGTATGCGCCGGCCATGAGAATGGCGACCAGATCGCCCTCTCGCAAAGCAGGCAATTCGCGATCTCTGGCGAAAAAATCGCCCGTCTCGCAAACGGGACCCACCACATCGGCTTTCATCCGTTCACCCGCGCCCGGTTTGTTCAGCGGAATAATTTCGTGATAGGCCTGATAGAGCGCCGGACGGATCAAATCGTTCATGGCGGCGTCCAGAATGATGAACGTCTTCTCGCCGTTTTTCTTGACCAGGAGAACGCGGCTGACCAACACGCCCGCCTCCGCCACAATGGACCGTCCCGGTTCCAGCATCAACGTCAAATTTGAGGATTGCAGTTTCGGCCGCAGACGCTCGATGAACAATTCAATGGAGACACCGCGTTCGAGCGGCTGGTAAGGCACGCCAAGTCCGCCGCCCAGATCGATATTCTTGATCGGCAAACCACTGGCACGCAGCCGCCGGATCAAACTGAGAACCTTGTCGGCCGCTTCCAATACTGGATCGACCGCCAAAAGCTGGGAGCCGATATGGCAGCTAACGCCCTCCGCTCTAAGCCCGGGCAAACGCGCCGCGCGTTGGTAGAGCTCCTCCGCGGAGCCGATATCGACGCCGAATTTATGCTCGCGAAGACCGGTGGAAATGTACGGATGGGTAGCGGCGTCAACGTCGGGATTTACGCGAATCGCAATGGACGCGGTCTCGCCCATGGAGTGCGCCAGGCGCGAAAGCAATTCGATTTCGGTTTCCGATTCGCAATTGAAACTATGAATTTGATTCGACAGCGCAAACCTTATTTCGTCTTCGGTCTTGCCGACACCGGAGAACACGACCGCGGAAGGATCGCCGCCCGCCTGCAACACACGATACAATTCGCCGCCCGAGACGATATCGAAACCCGCGCCTTGCTCGGCCAAAACGGACAGGACGGCGAGATTCGAGTTGGCCTTTACCGCAAAACAGACCCGGTGCGGCACACCGGCAAGCGCGTTTTCGTAAGCCCGAAAGCGTGTTTGAATCGCGGCTCGCGAGTAGACATAGGCTGGCGTGCCATGAGCGTCCGCAAGCTGCGCAAGATCGATCCCCTCGCAATGGAGACGCCCGTTGTCGTACGCGAAGTCGTTCTCAAAGTGGCCGTTGACAGACATCGCTTCCAGGCTAAAGCACCCGCATGGCAATGACGCTTTGATCGTCGGTGAGCGGCGTGTTCTTCCGAAAGGTATCGATGTCGTCGAAAATCATTTTCGCGACAACCTGCGGCGTGTCGTCACAGTATTTTTTGACGATGGCGTTCAATCGTTCGCGCCCGTAGTCTTGATCCTCGAAAAGCTGATCTTCCACGCCGTCCGAATACAGCAGGATCAGGTCTTCCGGCATTAGCGTAATTTTCACTTCATCGTATTGCTGATCTTCCAACAAACCGATGGGCACCCCGGTGACGTCGATATCCAGAATCGATCCCTTGCGGCAGATGAGCGGGGGCAGTGTTCCGGCGGCGGCGGCGGTGAAGCTTTTCTGCTTGGGATTCCAAAGAATCAAAGACAGCGTCGCATATTGCGCATCAACCTTGCGTTCCAGCAGGGCCTCGTTCAAAAGCTTCATAAGCTGCGACGGGCTGCGGCGGCGTGGAGCGAGAATGCGCAGCAGTCCTGAAATTAAAGCGCCATAGATGGCAGCCGCCGCGCCTTTGCCGCTGACGTCGCCGAACGCAATCAACGTGTAGTCGTCGCCGTGTTCGAAGAAGTCGTACAAATCGCCGCTGATTTCGCGGGCCGGACGGCTCCGAACGCTGATGTCGAGTCCGGCGATATCCGAAACAGTGCGCGGCAGCAAGACGGACTGCAGCTTGTAGGCAGCCTTCAGGTCCTGTTCCATGCGCTGTTCGCGCTGGGCCAGTTCTTCATAGAGACGCGCATTCTCAACCGAAGTCGCAATTTGGGGCGCGAGCAAAGTGAGCGCGCGCGAGTGGTCTTCCGTGAAGAAACTGTACCTGGCGCTCTCAAGATTCATCACGCCGACGACCCGATCGTGCAGGATTAAGGGAACCGCGATTTCAGAACGGATCTCGTTGTGCGAGGCGATGTAGCGCGGGTCTTTGGTGACATCGCCAACCCTGACAACCTGGCGCGACTCGGCCGCCGCGCCCGTCAGTCCCTTGCCGAAAGGAACGCTCTCGATGGTCGCGGTTTCGTCATAGCGCTGGCTAAACCGGCACTGATAGAGTTTTCGATCTTCGTTCGCGAGAAAAATGCTGAAGGCGTCGTAGCTGATCAGCGCATGCACCGTAACGGCGACCTTGGTAAGCAGCTCGTCGATGTCAAGAATGGAACTGAATTCCTGCGAGAGGTGAGCGAGCACCCGCAGCGTGCGATTCTGGCGTTCGACGCGGCGGTGCAGCCAGGCATTGTCGATTGCGGTGCCCACGCGGCTCGCAATTAACGCAAGCAGCGCCCGGTCCTGCTCGGAAAACGCATTCACGCGGGTGGATTCAAGATCGATGACACCCACCAGTTTGCCCCGCACGAGCATAGGAACGGCCAACTCCGCGCGCACCGCGTCGAGCGCATTGAGATAGCGCGGATCGGTGCGGACATCGCGAACCAGGATGGCCTGCCGGGTGGCACCCGCAGCTCCGGTGATGCCTTCATCGAGCCCGATGTGCAACTTCTTCGCCACTTCGTCGCGGTGTCCGATGGAATACCGCATCCGCAAGTTCCGTTTGCGCTCGTTGTAGAGCAGGATCGCAAAGAGCTCGTGCGGAATGACGTCCTTGATGATTTCGGCGACGTTGGAAAGCAGCTTATCGAGGTCGAGGGTTTCCGCCGTCACGGAGCTCACTTCGAGCAGAAAGTCGAGCAGTTCCGCGCGTTCGTTGAAGCGGACCTGAGTCTTACGGGCGGAGGCCATCAGTAATCGGCCTTAGTCTGTGACTGGGAATCGCTCGGGATACCAGCGGCCACGATTTCTTGGATAATGTTGACACCGGAACTGGTGCCTATCCGAGTCGCGCCGGCGGCAACCATTTGAGCCACCGCTTGCAGTGTGCGCACGCCGCCGGATGCCTTTACTCCGATGATTGGGCCGACGGCCTGGCGCATTAGTTCGACATCCGCAACGGTCGCGCCGCCTGTTGAAAAGCCAGTCGATGTTTTCACAAAATCCACGCCGGCCTCGACTGCCAAGCGGCAGGCCGTAAGCTTTTGCGCGTCCGAGAGGAGGCAGGTCTCCAAGATAACTTTGAGAAGCGCGCCTCGAGAATGCGCGAGGGCGGCAAGATCGCGCATCTCATTACGGGCAAGATCGAGATTCCCGGACTTTAGCGCGCCGATGTTCTGAACCATGTCGATTTCGAGCGCGCCGTCGTTCAGTGCCGTTTCGGCTTCGACAATCTTCACTCGCGTGGTGTTGGCGCCCAGGGGGAATCCAATCACCGTGCATACCTTTACAGAAGTACCGCCGATCTGCGCCACCGCAAACGGAACCCAACAGGGATTGATGCAGACGGAGGCGAACTTCCATTCACGCGCTTCGCCGCAGAGTTTGGCGACATCCGTTGCAGCCGCTTCGGGTTTGAGCAACGTATGATCGATCAGCGCCGCGACGTCTATTGGATTATTCAGGATTGAAGTAAAGCCCACGTTCTTTGAGCGGTAGGGAGGAGCGTCGGAGGCCACAAGCACCCCTACGTCGCCCAAGGATAACACGCGCAAGCGCTTAGCTGAAACGGCTCGGCTGACAAGAGCGGCAAAACCGGGTTGTGAAATATTAATTACGTGATACGAAGCTTTAGTCCAACGCTGCGCTTGGTTGCGCTGCTGATTGCCGGAAGATTTGTGACGTTTTCGCAGGGACATAATGCCGGTCCGGCACAACGTCCGGAACAAGTTACGACGACCGATCCGGCGGCAGTCGAGCGAGGACATTCGCTCTTCAAAGGAAGCTGCGGTTTCTGTCACGGCGAGGATGCCACCGGTTCGCGCGCGCCGGATCTGGTTCGATCGGCGATAGTCAATCACGACGACCACGGCAGCCTGCTTGGTCCGATGATTCGGAACGGACGGCCGGATAAGGGCATGCCCAGCTTCTCCACCCTGAAGGACGACCAACTCACGGACATCATCGCGTTCCTGCATCGTCAGGCGAATCAAGCGCTGCACAGTGCGCATGTTCCCGGAGATTACCCAGTGGCCAAACTGCTAACGGGCAATGCGCAGGCGGGCAAAGCTTTCTTCGAAGGACCTGGGGGATGCACCAAATGCCACTCCGTGACGGGAGATCTGGCAGGCGTTGCCAAAAAGTTTAACCCGGTGGATTTGCAGCAGGAGATGGTCTACCCTGGCGGCCGCAATGCGCCGGTGAAGACCGCAACCGTCACGCTAAAGGACGGCACGCATTTCGAGGGCGCAATCGTTCACCAGGACGAGTTTAGAATCGGGCTCACGTGTCAGGACGGCTGGTACCGGTCCTGGCCCGTTGCAGAGGTGGAGGTCGCGATTCACGACCCGCTCGAAGCGCACCGCGCGTTGATGAATCAATACACGGATGCGGATGTACATAACTTGTTCGCCTATCTGGAGACGCTCAAGTAAATGATGAGACTTGCCGCCGCACTTCTTTTGCTCACCTGCTTTCATGTAACATCCCCTGTGCCCGCCGCCGCTAAAAGTATCGAGACGGATTGGCCTACCTTCAATGGCGACTATTCGGGGAAGCGGTATAGCGAGCTTTCCCAGGTCAACCAGAGCAACGTAGGGCACTTAACTCTGGCATGGGTGTCGCAGCCGCAATCGGTCGGCCTCAAATCGACACCGCTCGAAGTAAACGGCATCCTCTACTTCACGACGCCGGACAATGTTTGGGCCGCCGATGCTCGAACCGGCCAAACGGTCTGGCACTATTTCCGGCAATCCACCGGCGATCACATCGGCAACCGCGGCGTGGGGATGCACAAGGACCTGCTGTATTTCGAAACGCCCGATTGTCATCTGATCGCGCTCAGCGCAAAGGACGGGAAAGTGCGTTGGGATAAGGAACTCGCCGATCCCAAGATCGGGTATTTCGCCACCATGGCTCCGCTGATCATTCGCGACCACGTGATTGTCGGCGTCTCAGGCGACGTGACGGACGTTCCCGGATTCCTGGAATCTCTCGAACCGGAGACCGGCAAGGTGCAATGGAAATGGAACACGGAACCCGCGCCGGGCGAGCCGGGTTCGGAGACTTGGCCGAAAGGCACAGACGCCATTGCGCACGGCGGCGGCATGACATGGATGACCGGCACCTACGATCCTGAGTTAAACCAGTTGTATTGGGGCACGGGCAATCCGAATCCGGTTTTGAACGGCGACATGCGCAAGGGCGACGACCTTTACACATGCTCGATTGTTTCGCTCAATGCGGACACGGGTAAATTGAACTGGCACTTCCAGCCCTCGCCGCACGATACACATGATTGGGACGCGGTGCAGACGCCGGTGATCTTCGACGACGAGCACAACGGCGTGCATCGAAAGCTGCTGGCGCAGGCTAGCCGGAACGGGTACTTTTTCGTCCTGGACCGAACGACGGGCGAACACATCACAACTGCGCCGTTTGTCTCGACGAACTGGGCGAAGGGCATCGATTCGCGGGGTGAGCCGATTCCGAATCCGGCGAAAGAACCTAAGCCGGACGGAACGCTGGTTTCGCCGGGCTCCGATGGGGCGACAAACTGGATGGCTCCGAGCTACGATCCGGAGACGAAGCTGTTTTTCTTTAGCGCCCGGCGGCTGTGGAGCATTTTCTATATGACGGCGGAAGGCAAGCCGGAGGGATGGGCGGGGCGTGATCGCAATTTGTGGGCCAGTTCGTTTATAGAAGCGATCGACTACCAGACAGGCGATGTCCGCTGGGAGCACGAGATTGGCGAAGGGGAAGGAGTGGCGGGAATGCTGACCACGGCGGGCCATCTGCTATTCACCGCCGACAATTCGAATAACCTGCTGGCGCTGGATCCGGCAACGGGGAAGACGCTCTGGCACGTGAATCTGGGGGCGCGGGTTTTGACGGGCGCGACGACGTACGAATTGGACGGCAAGCAATATCTGTTAGTTCAGGCGGGCAACGTGCTCTTCGCCTGGGTTCTTCCCTAGCGCCGAAGGGCAGGCGCGCATAGCGCTCGCGCGGGGTCTAGAATGGACCAGTACGGGGTGGAACCTGTGATCAAAGTTATAACACTCGAGCGGGAATACGGTTCAGGAGGCGGCGCGATCGCCAAATTGCTGGCCAGCAAACTGGGATGGCAGCTTTGGGACTACGAGTTGACTTGCGAAATCGCGCGCCGCTTGAAGTGCGATATCAGGTCCGTCCAGCAGAAGGAAGAGCGCTGCGACACGACTTTTTATCGTCTGGTAAAAGCGTTCATGCGCGGCAGCTATGAGGACCGTCTCGGGCACAACGGCGTCGATCTGCTGGACGCGGATCAACTCGCCGCGATGTTTGAGGGCATTGTTACCGATATTGCCACGAAAGGGAATTGCGTGATCGTGGGCCGCGGCGCGCCGTGGTTCCTGCGCAACCGGAGCGATACGTTCCATCTGTTCATCTATGCGCCCTACGAGGAAAAGCTGCGGCGACTGCTGGAGGCGGGCAGTTCCCGGGAAGAGGCCGAAGAGCGCATCGAACGCGTCGACAAAGAGCGCGAAGCTTTCGTCAAAAAATATTACGACAAGAACTGGCCCCAGCGCGACCTCTATGACATGATGCTGAATTCGAAAGTCGGAGATGAAGGCGTGTGCCGGCTGGTTTTGGAAGAAATCGGAATGCTTAATGACAAGGCCGCAGCCCTGCAGAAAGCGGGATGATTGGGCCGACCTATGAACGAACTCGACATTCTGCTGATCGAGAACGATCCGGCGATGGCGAATCTCACGAAGATAGCGTTCAGCGAAGCCGGGCTTTTCGAACGGGTCTTCTGCGTTCCGAACGGTGACGATGCGCTCGCCTATCTGCGGAGGGAGCCCAGGTACGCGGGGCATGCGTATCCGGACCTGATTTTTCTGGACCTGCATTTGCCCAAGAAATCGGGGCTGGAAGTGCTGGCGGAGATTAAGGCGAACCCGAAGCTTTGCGCGATTCCGGTTGTCGTGGTTTCCGGTTCCGCCGATCCTGGGGAGGTCCGGCAAGCGTACGAACTGCACGCCAGCTGCTACGTTCGAAAGCCCGACAATCTAGACGACTTTCTACGGTTTATCGCGGTCTGTTATACGTTTTGGGGCTCCGTGGTAAGCCTGCCGCCAAAGCCAGATCTAGCCGTTAGCGCGAGGTGATTGGGAATCGCACGGGCGGGAGCGATATTATCTAGTTCGCGAACCGCGAACGCAATACGGACGTTAGGCGGGAATCAACGAGGAGAGATATGGAACGGGGAAGTTGCGACATCGGGCTGATTGGGCTGGCAGTGATGGGCCAAAATCTGGTCCTGAATATGAACGACCATGGCTTCAAGGTTGCGGCATTCAACCGCACGGTTTCAAAGGTAGACGACTTCATAAACAACGAGGCGAAGGGCACGAAAGTCGCCGGCGCGCACACGATTGAGGAATTCGTGCAGGCGCTGAAACGGCCGCGGCGGGTGATGCTGATGGTGAAGGCGGGCGACACGGTGGATCAGATGATCGATCGTCTGGTTCCCTTGCTTGAAAAGGGCGACATCATTATCGATGGCGGGAATTCGCACTATCCCGACACCAACCGGCGCACGAAGTCGCTCAACGAGAAAGGGATTCTGTTCATCGGCACGGGCGTTTCTGGAGGAGAAGAAGGCGCGCGTTTTGGACCGTCGATTATGCCCGGCGGCAACATCGAGGCTTGGCCCTTCGTGAAAGACATTTTCCAGGGCATTGCGGCGAAGGTGGAGGACGGCACGCCCTGCTGCGACTGGGTCGGCGAGGATGGAGCCGGCCACTACGTGAAGATGGTCCACAACGGGATTGAATACGGCGACATGCAGCTTATCTGCGAGGCGTATCAACTGCTGAAGGATGGGCTCGGGCTAGGCGCGGATGAGTTGCACGACGTGCTCGCGGAATGGAACAAGGGCGAACTCGATAGCTTCCTGATTGAGATCACGGCTGAGATCTTCACGAAGAAGGACGAGGACGGCAAGCCGCTGATCGATAAGATTCTGGATGCCGCGGGGCAGAAGGGGACCGGCAAGTGGACGGCGGTAAGCGCGCTGGATCTGGGCACTCCGGTGACGCTGATTGGCGAAGCCGTGTTCGCGCGCTGCCTATCGGCATTGAAAGACGAACGGGTAAAGGCGTCCGAAGTTCTGAACGGGCCGAAGCACAGCACCGATTCGCAGGACAAGAAGGTCTTCATCGAACAAGTGCGGCGGGCGCTGTATTGTTCGAAGATCATCTCTTACGCGCAGGGCTACATGCTGCTGCGGGAAGCGGCGAAAGAGCAGGGCTGGAATCTTAACATGGGCGGCATCGCGCTGATGTGGCGCGGCGGCTGCATCATCCGCAGCCGGTTCCTGGGGAAGATCAAAGAAGCCTACGATAAGAATCCGAAGCTGCTGAACCTGCTGCTTGACGACTTCTTCAGTTCGCTGATCAACGACTATCAGGATGGCTGGCGGAAAGCGATTATCCACGCGATTGGGTTCGGCGTGCCGACACCGGCATTCTCGACGGCGCTCGCGTTCTACGACGGTTACAGAACCGAGAGCCTTCCGGCCAATCTGCTGCAGGCGCAGCGCGACTTTTTTGGGGCGCATACGTATGAACGGGTTGACAAGCCGCGCGGTCAGTTTTTCCACACCAACTGGACAGGGCGCGGGGGGCGAGTGGCGTCGGGGAGCTACAACGCGTAGGCGGGAGGATAGAAATGAAATATGGTTTGAACATTCCAGGGAAGGGCGCGCTCGATTTCCTGTCGCTGGGCGCGCTGGTGCATCGTCTCGATCCTGGCATCATTCCGTTCCGTAAGGCTGGCGAGTGCAAGATCCACGTCAGCGGCGGCGAGTTCAACGTGGCGGCCAATTTGGCGGACTGCTTCCGGTTGAAGACGGGCGTGGCAAGCGCGATGTCCGATTACCCCATCGGGGATTTGATCGCGGAGCGAGTGCGCGCGATGGGTGTGCAGCACTTCTATAAGCACTTCAAGCACGACGGGGTGAATGGCCCCAACATGGCGGCGGTTTACAGCGACCGGGGACAAGGCGTGCGGGCTCCGGTGGTGTTTTACAATCGCGCCAATGAAGCCGGCGCGCTGCTGAAGCCGGGCGACTTCGATTGGAAAGAGATCTTCGGCACGGGCGTGCGATGGTTCCACAGCGGAGGGATTTTCGCGGCGCTTTCGCCGACGACGGCGGAACTGGCTGTAGAGGGGATGCAAGCAGCTAAGGAATCCGGGGCAATTACTTCGTTTGATTTGAATTACCGGGCCAAGCTGTGGAATATTCAAGGCGGCCACGAGCAGGCTGTCGAGGTGATCGCCCGCATTGTGAAGAACGTGGACGTGCTGGTGGGCAACGAGGAAGACTTGCAGATGGGACTCGGGATACCCGGGCCTGAGGTGGCGGCGAAATCGAAGCTGGACCCCAGCGCATTTTTCGGCATGATGGACAACGTGCGGAAGAAGCACCCGCAAGTGAAGATCGTGGCGACGACGCTGCGCGAGGTGCATTCGACCAACCGGCACAGTTGGAGCGCGGTGGCGTGGATCAATGGGACGACGCATCAGGCTCCGACGACGGAGTTGGACGTCTATGACCGCGTGGGTGGCGGCGACGGTTTCGCGGCGGGATTTATTTACGGCCTGTTGAACGGCGAATCGGAAGACGATGCGGTGAAGCTGGGGTGGGCGCACGGCGCGCTTCTCACCACGTTCCCAGGCGACACGACGATGGCAACGCTTGACCAAGTGAAGGCGTTGGCGCAGGGCGGGTCGGCCAGGATTCAGCGGTAGACCGGTCAAGTCTTTGTCGATCTTTGTCGCACGCGATTCGAGAGCGCCTACT